>Ga0209051_1000070_pt1 | contig 215616 bp, 184 predicted proteins | sample AraplaCvi_mMS_r2_2_FD_184286 | JGI IMG/M metagenome (GOLD analysis project Ga0209051, IMG submission 184286) | Arabidopsis root microbial communities from North Carolina, USA - plate scrape MF_Cvi_mMS_r2 (SPAdes) (version 2) | ecosystem: Host-associated > Plants > Roots > Endosphere | place...
CCCAGCCGGCGCCGAACCTCGTCAAGGAGTTCAACGCCCAGAACAACGGCATCAAGATCGAATACCGGCTGATCCAGTTCGACGACGTCGTCACCGAGGCGATGCGCGCCTATGCCACCGGCCAGGCGCCCGATATCATCGCCGTCGACAATCCCGAGCATGCGCTGTTCTCGTCGCGCGGCGCCTTCCTCGATCTTACCGACATGATCGCGAAGTCGACCGTCATCAAGCCGGAGAATTATTTCCCCGGACCGCTGAAATCGGTCGAGTGGGACGGCAAGTATTTTGGCGTGCCGAAGGCGACCAACACGATCGCGCTTTACTACAATAAGGATATGTTCAAGGCGAAGGGCCTCGATCCGGCGAAGCCGCCGCAGACCTGGGACGAGCTGGTCGAGGATGCGCGCAAGCTGACCGACCCCGCCAAGAACGTCTACGGTCTCGCCTTCTCGGCCAAGGCCAACGAGGAGGGCACCTTCCAGTTCCTTCCCTGGGCCCAGATGGGCGGCGGCAGCTATGAGCACATCAATGCCGACGGCGCGGTGAAGGCGCTGGAGATCTGGAAGACGATCATGGACGAGAAGCTCGCTTCTCCCGATACGCTGACGCGCGGTCAGTGGGATTCGACCGGAACCTTCAATTCAGGCAATGCGGCCATGGCGATCTCCGGTCCGTGGGAGCTCGACCGCATGACGCAGGAAGCGAAATTCGATTGGGGCGTCACCCTGCTTCCGGTTCCGAAGGAAGGGGCCGAACGCTCTTCGGCCATGGGCGATTTCAACTGGGCGATCTTTGCCACCAGCAAACATCCGGCCGAAGCCTTCAAGGCGCTCGAATATTTCGCCTCGCAGGACGACAAGATGTTCAAGAACTTCGGCCAGCTTCCGGCCCGTTCCGACATCTCGATCCCCGAAAGCGGCCAACCGCTGAAGGATGCCGCCCTCAAGGTCTTCCTCGAACAGCTGAAATACGCCAAGCCGCGCGGTCCGCATCCGCAATGGCCGAAGATCTCCAAGGCGATCCAGGACGCCATACAGGCGGCATTGACCGGCCAGATGAGCCCGAAGGACGCGCTCGACCAGGCCGCCGACAAGATCAAGGCAGTACTAGGCTGATCATTGGCTGCGAGCGAGCCGCTTGCTCCCTCTTCTCCCCCGCGGGGAGAAGAGGGACCGGAAGCAACGCGTCTTTTAACCGGATGAGCCTCGGTTCATCTCTTCATTTCCTCCCGGCAGGGGCCGTCTTCCGCATCATGCGCCAGGCGGCCCCGTTCGGAGTATCGGAGGACCCATGAAAAGGATCCTGATGAGCGTCAGGGACGGTCGCGGTTTCGATATCGTGCTGGTCGCTTTCCCGCTCGGCTTTCTGTTCCTGATGGCGGGGCTGCCGCTGATCTACAATGTCGTGATGAGCTTCCAGGAGGTCGACATGTTCAGCCTCGGGACCTTCTCGCGTCCCTTCGTCGGCTTCAAGAATTATACCGACCTCTTCGCGCAGCCGGAAACGCTGCCGATCCTCTACAACACCGTCATCTTCGTCGTCGGCTCCATCGCCGGCCAGTTCCTGATCGGCTTCGGACTGGCGCTGTTCTTCTGGGTCAATTTTCCCGGCGCTTCATGGATGCGCGGCCTGTTCCTCGTCTCCTGGGTGATGCCCGGCCTCGTCGTCGGCGCCATCTGGAACTGGATTCTGTCGGGCGATTTCGGCGTGCTGAATTTCATTCTGAAGGAAAGCGGCATCATCTCGGGCAACATCTTCTGGCGCTCGGACCCGCATTATTCGCTCTATGCCGTCATCATCGCCAATGTCTGGCTCGGCACCTCGTTCAACATGATCCTGCTTTCCGTCGGCCTTGCCGGCATTCCCGCCGATCTCTACGAAGCGGCCGAACTCGACGGCGCCAATGTCTGGCAGCGCTTCTGGACGATCACGCTGCCGATGATGCGTTCGACCATCGGCGCCATCATAGCGCTTGGCCTGATCTTCACCTTGCAGCAGTTCGATCTTTTCGCCGCGATCACGTCGGGCGGGCCGAACAACTCCTCGAATGTCACGCAATACTGGGCATGGGATCTCTCCTTCCGCCAATACGACTTCGCCAAGGGCGCAACGATCTCCGTCATCATGATCGTCTTCGTCATGTTCGCGTCCGTCGTCTATGTCCGGTCCACACGCCACGAGGTGCGCGGATGATGACGACGAACCGCGACCGCCTGATGCTCGCAATATCGGTCGTCATGGCGGCGATCTATCTGTTCCCGCTCTACTGGATGTACATCACTGCGCTGAAAAGCGGCTCGGAGATGTTCGCGACGCCGCCGAGCTTCTGGCCGGCTGCACCCCAATGGGGCACCTATGCCTATGTCTGGGAAAGCCGCGACATGGGCCGCTACCTCTGGAACTCGCTGGTCATCGCTCTCGGCTCCATGGCGCTCATCACCCTGCTCGGCGTCGGCTGCGCCTATGTGCTCGCCCGATACCGCAATGTCTGGGTGGATATCGGCCTGTTCCTGATCCTGATGCTGCAGGTCCTGCCGGCATCGCTGATGATCACGCCGATCTTCGTCGGCTTCTCGCAGCTCGGCCTGCTTTCAACTCCGCGCCTTGCCGTCATCATCGCGGTTGCGGCAAAGAGCATGCCCTTCTTCGTCATCCTGGTGCGCGCCACCTTCATGAGCGTTCCCCAGGAACTGGAGGAGGCGGCGCTGGTCGACGGCAATTCGCGCGTCGGCGCCTTCTTCAACATCGTGCTGCCGCTCGCCCGCAACGGCATCCTGGTCAGCGCCATCCTGATTTTCATGCAGGCCTTCGGCGAATTCGTCTATTCGAAGTCGATGATCCAGGCGGTCGACCTTCAGCCGGCAAGCGTCGGCCTCAACTCATTCATGGGGCCGAACACCAACGAGTGGAACAACATCATGGCCTACGCCACGATGTATGTGACGCCGATCCTTGCCATCTTCGTTCTCTTGCAGCGCCGCATCGTATCCGGCCTCACCTCTGGAGCCCTCAAATGACCACACAGATCGAGCTCAGAGGCGTCAACAAATATTACGGCGCCTTCCACGCCCTGAAGAACATCGACCTTTCGATCGCCAAGGGCACTTTCGTCGCGCTCGTCGGCCCCTCGGGCTGCGGCAAGTCCACACTGCTGCGCTCACTTGCCGGCCTCGAAAGCATTTCGTCGGGCGATCTCAGGATCGCCGGTGAGCTGATGAACGGCGTGCCGCCACGCAAGCGCGACGTCGCCATGGTGTTCCAGTCCTATGCGCTCTATCCGCATATGACGGTCGAGGAAAACCTGACCTACAGCCTTCGCATCCGCGGCATCGCCAAGACGGAAGCCAAGAAGGCCGCCGAGGACGTAGCGGCGACGACAGGTCTTTCGCATCTCCTGAAGCGCTATCCGCGCGAGCTCTCCGGCGGCCAACGCCAGCGTGTCGCCATGAGCCGCGCCATCATCCGCCATCCGAAGGCCTTCCTGTTCGACGAGCCGCTGTCCAATCTCGATGCTGCGCTGCGCGTCCACATGCGCAAGGAAATCCGGTCGCTGCACGACCGGCTGCACGCAACCTTCGTCTACGTGACGCACGACCAGGTCGAAGCGATGACGATGGCCGACCATGTGGTGGTGATGCGCGACGGCATCATCGAACAGCAGGGCGCGCCGCTCGACCTCTACGACCGGCCGGCGAACCGGTTTGTTGCTGGTTTCATTGGCTCGCCGGCGATGAATTTCATTCCCGCGATTGCCGCGGAAGGCGGCAAGAGCCTGATCCTGGATTTCGGCGCGGTGAAGCAGACGCTTGCGATATCACGCGCCATCGAGCCTGGGCGCAAGCTCATCGCCGGCATCCGGCCGGAACATATCGGCGTCGTCGAGCCCGGACATGGCAGCTTCGATGTGCCGATCGCCTTCGTCGAATCGACCGGCTCCTCGACCTTCATCGTCGCGGAGACCCAGCCGGAGCTAACGATCGTCGAGACGCGCCGCGACAGGGTCAAGACGGGAGACAGGATCGGACTTTCGATCGATCCGGGGCAGATCCATCTGTTCGACGCATCGACGGACCGTGTGATATAACATCGCCGGCGCAGAGACGCTGACGGTTTCATAAAACCATCATCAGCCTCTGCGAAGGGATTGCTCCCGCACGAGTCACTCCGTCACATCTGCAGCATCCGGATCTTCATCATGACATCCTCCCTGATTTCAGCGCGCCTTTCCCCCACGGCGTCGTCCCGCCTCCTCGTGCTTGCCGAAGCGGTGGTGAAGGCGGGCGAAATCGCCCGCCGCTCGCTGCGGCGGCGAACCTCTCAGGAAATGCTCGCCAAGGCGCCGCGAGACTATCAGACCGAGATCGATGTCGCCGTCGAGCGGATCATCGTCGACGAAATGACCAAGGCCTTCCCGGACTACGCCATCCAGGGCGAGGAAGCCGTCGGCAACCGCACGGCGGGGCCGGAAACGCCGATCATCTACATCGACCCGATCGACGGCACCACCAATTACGCCTGGGGCCTCCCGCATTTCGGCATGACGATCGCGATCGCCGAGGGTGGTCGGCTGGTCGCCGGCGTCGTCTATGACGCCATGCAGGACGAGCTGTTCAGTGCCGAGCGCGGCGGCGGCGCCTATCTTAACGGCGAGCGCATCCGCTGCGCCGATGTCGGCGATATCGAGAACGTGCTCGTCGGCGCCGGCCTGCCGATTCCGGGCCAGGTCAAGGCGGTTACGGAAGAGGTCTATTTCGACGCCATCAAACGGCTGATGGCCAATACGGCAGGCGTGCGCCGCCTCGGTTCGGCGGCGTTGTCGATCGCCTATGTCGCCTGCGGCCGGCTGGACGGTTTCTTCGAGGACGGGCTCGCGATCCATGATTTCGGCGCCTCGGCGCTGCTGGTCGAAGAGGCAGGCGGCATCGTCACCCGTTTTTCCGGCGCCGCCGTCGACGGGAAGGGCGATATCCTTGCCGCCAGCAAGGTGCTGCACCCCTGGCTTAGGGAAGGCTTCCTGGCGAAGGCGTAATTGCTTCAGACCGGCAGCAACCGTCCGAGCTGCGCACCGGTCGTTGCCGGGGCTCCCTGGTGAACGAGTGTATTGTCGCGGAAGACGAAGAAACTCGTAAAATTCGGCTCGACCTTCATCCCGGCCTCCATCCGATCGTCGGGCGCCACCATTGCCTTCAGGCGGCTGCCGTCCGCAAGATCGATATCGACGATCTTGTGCGTGCCGAAATCGACGATGCGATGGACGCTGGCCGCGTCTGCTCGATACGAAGGACGGATCGTCAGCGCTTCCGGGCGGGTGGCCAGCGTCACCGGCCCATCCTCGACGGGAACGGCAAGCGGGAAGAGCGGATGGTCGCAGACGCCGTTTCGGGTGCGGCTCTGGACGAAATTCATCGAGCCGATGAAACCGGCGACGAAGGCCGTCTGCGGCTGCCGATAGATGGTGCTCGGCGGCGCGATCTGCTCGGTGCGCCCATCACGCATGACGACGATGCGGTCGGCAAGCGCCAAGGCCTCGTCCTGGCCATGGGTAACAAAGAGCGTGGTAATGCCGAGGCGCTGCTGGATATCGCGCACTTCCTCCCGCAGCCTTTCGCGCAGATGCTGGTCGAGGCTGGCGAAGGGTTCGTCGAGCAACAGGATCTTGGGCTCGAGCACCAGCGAACGCGCAAGCGCGACGCGCTGCTGCTGTCCGCCCGACAGTTGCGTCGTCATCCGCCGCCCGTAATCGGCAAGGCCGACCATATCGAGCGCGTTCTCGACGCGCTCACGGATTTCGGATTTCGGCAGGCGCCGAAGCTTCAGGCCGAATGCGATATTGTTGAAGACATCCATATGCGTCCAGAGCGCGTGGTTCTGAAACACCATGCCGGTCGGGCGCCGCTCGGGTGGCAGGTTCGTCACATCACTGGCATCGATGCGGATCGTGCCGCCGCTCGGCCGCTCGAAGCCGCCGATCATTCTGAGAAGCGTCGACTTACCGGAGCCGGACGGGCCGAGCAGACAGACAAGCTCGCCGTCGCCGACTTCGAGCGAAAAGTCGTTGACGGCAAAGGTGGTTCCGAACAGTTTCGAAACGCTCTCGATTGCCAGATGTGCCATTCTCAAACCCTTTCCTCGATTGAGGCTTCTCAGGCGCCAAAACCTCTGGCAAAGGCGCCGGTGCCGATAACGCGGCGGGCAAACATCAGCGCGATGAAGGACGGCACCCACAGCATGACGGAAAGCACGGCGCCGTATTGCACGACGATTTGATTGTTGATGAAGCTGATCATCAGCACCGGCATACTGCGGATCCCAGGCGCCCCGATCAGCCAGGCGCCTTCGGTCTCGTAGAAGGTGCCGACGAAGGTCAAGAGCAGGGCGGCTGATATCGTCGGTGCGGCCTGCGGCAGGGTGATCGACCAGAAGACGCGCAGCGGCGCAGCACCGGCATCGCGGGCCGCCTCTTCCATGCGCCGGTCGACATTCTGGAAGGCTGCGACCGGAATCCAGATCATCAGCATCAGCGTGCCGACGAGCTGGATCAGCACCACGCCCCAGAAGGTACTGATCAGGCCGAGCTGCAGGAAGATGCCGGCAATGGCGACCAGCAGGCCGAATTTCGGAAAGGCATGCGATGCGAGAAACGACAGGAACAGGATGTTTCTTCCGGGAAAACGCAGGCGCGCGAAGGCGTAGGCCGCGGGAAGGCAGATGACGGCGGATAGGAACGTTACGGTCGTCGTCAACCGCAGGCTGAGAAACAGGGCATCCCAGACATCCGGCCGCGCCAGCGTCTGGCCCCAGAAACGCAGGCCGAACTGCTGCGGGATCACCGATGGATAACGCCAGATCTCGGTGAAGGCCCAGGTGCCGACGACGATCAGCGGCAGGGCGATCAACAGCGTCAGCAGACAGGCGAAGACGAGGCCGACCCAGTCGAAGCGAAGGGTGATGCGCGATCCGCCGGCACTCATGGCCGGGCCTCACGGTTGCGGGCGATCGACCGGATGTAGAAGATGCCGAAGACCAGGCAGAAGCCGAATGTGATGACGGCCTGGGTCATGGCATCAAGCGGATCGTTCATGTCGGCGAAGGTGCGCTGCATGAACGGCCCCATCATTTCAGGCGATGCCGGGCCGAGCACATAGGGAAGGGTGAAGGCGGAGAAGATGCCGAGCACGGCAAAGGATGCAGTAACCAGCATGGAATTGCCCATGCGCGGCAGGATGATCGAGACGAAGACCCGAAGCGGCCTTGCGCCGACGTCGCGGGCCGCCTCGACGGCGCTGTTCGAAACGGAGGAGAGGCCGGCCGTCAGCATCAGTACCGTCAGCGGAAGATTGTCCCAGACGAGGCCGATGACCGGTCCCCATGGCGTCAGATAGGGCGTGCGCAGCTTGGGCAGGCCGACGGCGTTCAGCAGCAGGTCGACGGTGCCGTTCGGCCCGACGGTCCTGATCAGCGCATAGGCGAGGATAATCGACGGCACGAACATCGGGAAGATCGCCAGCGCCTGCACATAGGCGGCAAGGCGCCCTTGCGAGAAGCGAAGATAAAGCGCGATCGGAAAGCCGATCGCCAGCAGCAGGGTGCCGCAGACGGCAGTGGTCCAGAGCGTCATCCACAGGTTGGCGAGGCTGTAGCCGTCGGTGAAGAAGAAGCGGTAGGAGGCGAACGTCAGGTCCGTCGCGCCATCGGGGCCTCGAACGAAGATGGTGCCGACGACCGCCGAAAAGATCGGATAGACGATCAGCCATGCCAGCAGCAAAACCGGCAGGGCGACGAGGAGGAGCCCGATCGAGCTCCCCCTGTCAATGGGTTGGTGGCGGCGCGGTGCCGCCAGCGCGGTATCGGCGGACATCAGGTGCGGCTGATACCGGGAGCGACGCTGCGGTACCAGCCGTCGTTGATCGCCTTTTCCCAATCGCCGCTCGGGAAGGTCGGAATGGTCGACGGAATGACGTCGGCGTATTTCTTGCGCAGATCGTCGGAGATGTGATCCCAGGAGATGGCGGGGAAGCCGCCGATCTGGGTGATGATCGCTTCCTGCATCTCCTTCGTCAGCATGAAGGCGGCAAGCTTCAGCGCCGCATCCTTGTTGGCGCCGTTCGAGAAGACGGTAATGCTGGAGAAGCCGCCGCAAAGGGCGAGATCGCCAAGCTGCACTAGGCCGGTCGTCTCCGGCAGCACGCCCTGCGCGATCGCCTGCAGCACCTGGTCCGACCAGACCGGCACCATGGTGACGACACCCTGGGCAAGCAGCTGGATCGACTGGGTGTTGCCTGATGTATAGGCGCCCTTATCGTAGAGCGAAGGGGCGAGATCGTTAAGGATCTTCCAGGCCGGCGTCAGTGCCTCGGTACCGTAGTCCGCCGTGTAATTGTCGACCTTGAATTTCTTCGGATCGCGGCCGTTCACCTCATGAATGGCGCGGCGGACGAAATTGCTGCCCGAACCGCCCTTGTCGGGTCTGTTATAGATGAACTGGCCCGGATTGGCCTTGATCCAGGTGGTGAGCTGCTCCCAGCTCTTCGGCGCGTCCTTCGGGTCGAGCTTGGTCGTGTCGTAGGCCAGCAGGACCTGCGAGCCGCGATAGGGAAGGGAGTAAGGAGTATCGAGGGCGAGCGGATTGATATGGTCATAGCCTTCGACGTTTTCGGCTGACAGTTTCAGCCAGAGGCCAGCATCGATGCCGCCCGCCGGCAGGCGCGGATCGAATTGCTCGAAAAGATCGGCCTGCGGATCGGTTTTGGTCTTCAGCGCTGCGAGCGCGCGATCAGCGATGGCGCGCAGGCCGTTATTGTCGCCGGCATCGGTCACCTTCAGGGCGACTTCAGGATGGGCTTTTTGAAAGGCAAGGCGGATGATGTTGTTCCAGAGGTCGATGATATTGGCATCCGAACCGCTGTAGAGGTCGATCGTGCCGGCCGCGGCCGATGCGAAACGCGGAAGAGCCAGAAGACCGGCCGCAGCCGACGATGTGATCAGAAATTCACGCCTGTTCATAACCCATCTCCATCAGGTATCGAGGCTCCGCCTCCGCAGGATTGTTCAGGACTTTGCTAGCGCCGGCGCGTAACATCGACATGACAGGAACGGCGCTATTCGGAGAGAATTGCACAGCTGTGCTTATTTCCGCCCATATGGAAATCGGCGGCTGCAGACACTATCTCTGGGCAAACAAGGAGACACCCAATGACCGAAGAACGTGCAGTGCTCGCCGGTGGCTGCTTCTGGGGCATGCAGGACCTCATCCGCCGCTACAAAGGCGTGATCTCGACCCGCGTCGGCTATACCGGCGGCGACGTGCCGAACGCCACCTACCGCAACCACGGAACCCATGCAGAGGCAATCGAGATCATCTTCGATCCAGCCAAGATCAGCTATCGCGAAATCCTCGAATTCTTCTTCCAGATCCATGACCCGAGCACGCGCAACCGCCAGGGCAATGACGTCGGCGCGAGCTACCGCTCGGCGATCTTCTACACCAGCCCCGAGCAGGAGAGCGTTGCAAAGGATACGATCGCCGATGTCGACGCATCCGGCCTCTGGCCCGGCAAGGTCGTCACCGAAGTCGTGCCGGTGAGCGATTTCTGGGAAGCAGAACCCGAGCACCAGGACTATCTGGAGCGGATCCCGAACGGCTATACCTGCCACTTCGTCCGGCCCGGCTGGAAGCTGCCGGCCCGCCAGAAGATCGCCTGACGCAACCATGCGTGCATGCCGGAAGCGACGCCGGCATGCACGGCACGTCCCGCCGGGTCAGAACCCAATATGATCGGCCAATGACGCACCAACTGGTCGATGTCGTGAGCGTGAATTTCATGCCCCTCCGCCGGCAATCGCAGATTGCGATCGGTCTTCATCTTGCCAAACTGATCCTAACATGCAACCTGTTTGCGTGACGGCTCCTCGGACTGCCCTATCGAACAAAGCAGAGTGAGTGTTATGGCGTTGGATCGTGCCGACTTTTACGATGCGGAATTGGCAAGACACAATCGGCACCTGCGGAATGCCGCCGGCGTGCGCGCGGATGATCGGGTGCTCGATATCGGCTGCGGCGCTGGGCAAACGACGCGCGAGGCGCCCGCGCCGCAGCGCAAGGAGAAGCGGTCGGTGTGGACGTTTCGGCTGAAATGCTCGAGGTCGCAAGGCGGCGGAGTGCTTCGGAGGGTTTGCGAAATGTGGCTTTCGAGCAGGCAGACGCGCAGTCCCACATCTTCCCGCCGGCCAGTTTTGACCTCTGCATCAGCCGGTTCGGGGTGATGTTTTTTGCCAATCCGGCGGCGGCCTTTGCCAATATCGGCCGAGCGATGCGGCCGGGCGCGCGCCTTGTGTGGATGGTGTGGCAGAGCCGGGAGCGCAACGCATGGTCCGGCGCCATCCGGCAGGCCCTCGGGACCGAAACTGCCGTTTCCGCAGGTGCTCCCGATCCGTATTCGCTCGGCGATCCCGGCGTTGCCACGGAGCTACTGAGCACGGCCGGCTTTACCTCGATCGACTTTATCGACGTTCGGGAGCCGGTTTTCTATGGACCGGACGCCGATGCCGCATCCAATGCACTTGCCGGCCTCTATCTTGTGACGGACGCGCTCGCCCGCACGAACGAACAGCCTGACAGACCATTGCAGCGGCTGCGCGATTTAATGGAGGCGCATATGACCCCGGAGGGCGTGCTGTTCGACTCGCAGGCGTGGATCATCACCGCTCGCCGGGCGCCGGAGTAACGGAGAGGCGGACAGCGCGCGAATCTCACCGACGGCCAGCGCCATACCCTCTCAATAGCGGGGGATATAATCCAGGCCGCCATCGATCCGGGCGGGGCGCCCGTCCAGGAAAAGCTCGCCGATGCGCGGCGCCGAGCGGGCGACGACCTTGCCGCGCCGGATCACCGCCAGCCGGTTCGGCTTCAGCCGCAGCGCTTCCAACGTGTCGCTTGCCTGGAGGATGACGAGGTCGGCGTTGCATCCCTTTTCCAGGCCGTAGCCTGCAAGCCCCATCGTCCTCGCCGAATTGACGGTCAGCGCGTCGAAGATCCTCTTCTTGTCGTCGATGCCGGCCATCTGGGCGACATGGATCGCCATATGGCCGACCTCCAGCATGTCGCCGGACCCCATCGAATACCAGGGGTCCATGACGCAATCGTGCCCGAAGGAGACATTCAGCCCGGCATCCATCAATTCGCGGACCCGGGTCATGCCGCGGCGTTTCGGATAGGTGTCGTGCCGGCCCTGCAGCATGATGTTGATCAGCGGATTGGGGATGACGTTGATCTCGGCCTCCGCCATCAGCGGAATGAGCTTGGAGACATAATAATTGTCCATCGAATGCATCGAGGTCAGATGCGACCCGGCGACCCGCCCTTTCAGCCCGAAACGAATGGTTTCAGCAGCCAGCGCCTCGATATGGCGCGAGTGGGGATCATCGGTTTCGTCGCAATGCATGTCGACCGGCAGGCCGCGATCGGCAGCGATGCGGCAGAGCGCCTCGACCGACGCCGTGCCTTCTCCCATCGTTCGTTCGAAGTGGGGAATGCCGCCAACGATGTCGACGCCCATGTCGAGAGCGCGGTTTAGGGTGTCGATCGCGCCGGGCGAGCGGTAATAACCATCCTGAGGAAAAGCGACCAATTGCAGGTCGATATAGGGAGCGATCTTTTCGCGAACCTCGATCATCGCCTCGACGGTCACCAGCCTGGGATCGCTGGTGTCGACGTGGCTGCGAATGAAGAGCAGCCCCTGGGTGACAGCCAGGTCGCAATAGCGCAACGCACGATCGACCAGCTCTTCTTTTGTCACGATCGGGCGCAGCTCGCCCCAGAGCGCGATCCCTTCAAGCAGCGTGCCCGAGATATTCATGCGCGGTAAGCCGAGGGACAGGGTGGCATCCATATGGAAATGCGGATCGACGAAGGGCGGACTGACCAGCCGACCGGTCGCGTCGATCTCTTCACCCGCCTGCGCCTGGAGATTGCGCTCAAGAGCGATGATCTTGCCGCCCTGGATGCCGATATCGATCCCCTTTCGGCCATCGGGGAGATTTGCATTTCTGACGATCAGATCGAACATCGGAGCCTCATTGGACAGAAGTGGTTCAGCGTTCACCGCGCCGATAGGGCTGCATCAGTGCCTGCGGAACGCGGGCGCGGCGGGCCATGACGGCAAGGGCGGCAATGGAAAGGATATAGGGCGTCATCAGAAAGAGCTGATAGGGCACGAGCCCGCTGAGTGCGGTTTGCAGCCGAAGCTGAAAGGCGTCGAAGAAGGCAAAGAGCAGCGCGCCGAACAGCGCTCGGCCGGGCCGCCAGGAGGCGAAGACGACGAGCGCGATGCAGATCCAGCCGCGCCCCTGCACCATTGTGGGGAAGAAGCTGTTGAACGCCGACAAAGTCAGGAAAGCGCCGCCCATTCCCATCAGCGCGCTTCCGGCAATCACCGCGCCGTAGCGCACCTTCATCGGATTGACGCCCTGAGCTTCCGCCGCATGCGGATTCTCGCCAGTCATGCGGATCGCAAGGCCGATGGGCGTGCGGAAGATGATGTAGGCCATCAGCAGAGCGATAAGGATCGCAAGATAGGTCGGCGCTGTCTGCGTGAAGAAGGCCGGCCCGATGAAAGGCAGGGTCGAAAGACCGGGAATGGCGATCGGCTGGAAGGGCACGATAGTGGGTGGGGTATTGGCAAGCGGCACGATCAGCCGGAAGACATAATAGCTGAAGCTGGAGGCAAAGAGCGTCACGCCGAGACCGGAGACATGCTGGGAGAGGCCGAGCGTCACCGTCAGGCCCGCATGCAGCAGGCCGAAGACGCCGCCGGCGATGGCGGCGATCAGCAGGCCGGTCCAGAGATCGGCGCCGTGATAGACGGAAAGCCAGCCGATCATGGCGCCGAAGGTCATGATGCCCTCGATGCCGAGATTGAGCACGCCGGCCCGTTCGCAGAGCAAGGCGCCGAGCGTGCCGAAAATCAGCGGCGTGGCGATCCGCAGGATTGCAGCCCAGAGCCCGGCGGAAGCAATGATGTCGAACAGCTGCATCATCGCCGGATCCTGTATTGGGTGAAGAACAAGGCAATCAGCATCGTCAGCAATGACAGCGCCACCGTGACATCGGCGATATATGTGGGTATGCCGAGGCCGCGGCTCATACTATCCGCGCCCACGAACATGGTGGCGGTGAAAATGGCGGCGAAGACGACGCCGAGCGGATTGAGGTTGGCGAGCATGGCGACAACAATACCCGCATAGCCGAAGCCGGGCGACAGATCGGTCGTCACATAACCCTTGACGCCCATGACCTCGATCGCCCCCGCCAACCCTGCAAGGCCGCCCGAAAGGCAGGCGACCTTCACCAGCGTTCTGCCGAGTGGAACGCCGGCGAAGATCGCGCCGCCGGGATTGAGGCCCGCGGCGCGCGACTGCATGCCGAACACGGTGCGGGACTGGATGAAATGAACGATGATGGCCAGCGCGATCGCGATCGCAAAGCCGATATGCAGGCGCGAGCGGGCGATCAGCTTCGGCAGCATGGCGTGATCGCTAACGGATTGCGACTGCGGCCAGCCGAAGGCGAGCGGGTCCTTGAGAACGCCGTCGATCAGCATCGAGACGAAGAGCACGGCGATGAAATTCAGGAGCAGGCTGGTGACGACCTCATCGACTGAGAAGCGCAGTCGGAGCCAGAGCGGGATCAGGATCAGCACCATGCCGGCAATGGCGCCGATCAGCAGCAGCAGCGGAATGAGAATGGGGCCGGGAAGGTTGCCGAGCAGCTTCGAACTCGCCGCCGCAACAGCGATGGCGCCGAGATAAAACTGGCCTTCGGCGCCGATATTCCAGAGCCGCGCCCGGAAGGCGACGGCGGCGGCAAGCCCCGTCAGCATCAGCGGCGTTGCCCGCGTCAGCGTTTCGGTAGCCGAAAGCCGGGATCCGAAAGCGCCGATCAGGATGCGCCAATAGGCATCGAGAACCGGCGCGCCGGCAATTGATATCAGGATACCCGCCAGCGCCAGCGCTGCGATGACCGCGACGACAGGCGTGACGATCAGCAGGTAAAGCGGGCGGTGTTCGCGGCGCTCAAATCGCATGATCGGCCTCTGGGCTTTCCTGCCATTCGCCAGCCATCATCAGTCCCAACCTGCGGGCATCCGCACCGTCGGCTTCCACGGGCGGTGACAGGCGGCCGCCGACGATTGCCTGTATGCGATCGGCAAGCGCGATCACCTCGTCGAGATCCTCCGAGATCAGCAGCACGGCGGTACCCTGCCGGCGGGCTTCGAGCAGGCGTGCGTGCACGGCTGCCACGGCCCCTTCATCGAGACCACGCGCCGGCTGCGCCGCAATCAGGATGCGCGGCCGCCGATGCAGGTTGCGGCCGAGAATGAGCTTTTGCATATTGCCGCCGGAGAGCAGCCGAGTGCGAATGGCAGGGCCGCCGCCGCGAACATCGAACCCGTCGATAATCTCTCTGGCGAAGGCCGTGCCGGCCTTGCGGTTGACGAGGCCATGCCGCGAAAAGGCCGGTGAGGTGATGCGCTCCAGCACGACGTTTTCCCAGATCGCCATTTCGCCGATCACGCCCTCCTCGTTGCGATCCTCGGGAATGCGGCCGATGCCGGCTTCGACGACATCGGCAACGCCGAGATTGCCGATGGCTTTCCCGAACAGCAGAAGGTCGCCGGCACTCCGCGAGAGCGTGCCGGAGAGAAGATGCGCCAATGCCGCCTGGCCATTGCCGGAAACGCCGATAATGCCGAGAATCTCGCCCTGGTGCAGGCGGAAGCTGATCGATTTCAGCCGATCGACGCCGCCGATGCGCACCGTCACATCGGCCGCTTCGAGGGCAACGGCACCAGGTGTCGACGGCTCACGCACGGGCCGCGTCACACGGCGCCCGACCATCAGTTCAGCGAGTTCCGCCTTGCTGGTTTCCGACACCGTGCGTTCGGCGACCATCTTGCCGCCGCGCAGGACGACGATGCGATCGGCGGCCGCCATGACCTCGTCGAGCTTGTGGGAGATGAAGATCAGCGACAGGCCCTGGCGAGCCATTTCCTTCAGCGTCGTGAACAGCCGTTCGGCCTCGATATTGGTCAAAACCGCCGTCGGCTCGTCGAGGATGAGGATCCGGGCATCGTTATAGAGCGCCTTGAGGATTTCGACCCGCTGCTGCTCGCCAACCGACAAGTCGCCAAGGCGGGCATCCGGATCGACCTTGAGGCCGAAGCGCTCGGAAATTGCCAAGAGCTTTGTCCGCGCCGCTGATGTCCCTGAGCGCCAGGACCACAGTCTTTCCGTGCCGGTCATGACATTTTCAAGGACGGTCAGATTGGGCGCCAGCGAAAAATGCTGATGTACCATGCCGACGCCAGCGCGGATCGCCGCGCGCGGCTTGCCCTGCGGCACCTCCGTGCCCTCGATCAGGATTCGGCCGGCATCCGGCATGTAGTGGCCGAAAAGGATGCTCATCAGCGTGGTCTTGCCCGCACCGTTCTCGCCGAGAAGGGCGACGACCTCACCCCCGGCAAGCGTCATGGAAATATCGTCATTGGCAAGATTGGCGCCGAAGCGCTTGCTGACGCCGATAATCTCCAGCACGGGCCCGGTCATGACGGCAGCCCTGCAACGGGAAAGCGGTGGCGCCACCGCCCCTCGGTCTCCAGACGTGCGGCAAGTGACAGGAGCCGCGGCTCGTGGCCCATCGGCGCCATGATCTGCACCGGCAGCGGCATGGCGTGCTCATCCTGTCCGAAAGGCAGTGTCAAAGCAGGAAAACCCGAAATATTGGCGAGGCAGGCAAGCGGCGCAAATGCCGTCATCCGCTCGAGATGCAGATCCGTGTCGGCATGATCGGACGGAAAGGAGCCGATCGCAAGAGGCGCAGACGAAAGCATCGGCATGAGGATGCAATCGACCCTGTCGAATAGCGCCCAGAGCTTATGGCTCACCAGGACGGCATCGTTCAGCATGTTCCAGAGCGATGTCGCCGGCAGCGCCCGTCCGCGCGCCGCGAAAGCCTGCGTCAGTCGCTCGGCTCTGCTTTCATCAAGCGCCGCCGCCTCGATGAGCGCCGCAAGGTTGACGGAGACGATATCGGCGAAGGCGCGGCCGCTTGAAGTGACACTCCATGCGAACTCGGTCCAGCTCAGCGGAACGATGACGTGCCCGTCGCTCTCAAGGGCACGAGCCGCAGCCTCGACAGTTGCAAGCCGATCACCCTCGGTCGGATAGGCCGCTCCGGTATCGGTCAACAGGCCGATCCGCAAACGCTCGTTGTCGATATCGACAGGGGCGGGATCCGCAAAGGGACCTCGTGAATTGCCGCTCAGCTCGTCGAAAATCAGCGCCGTATCCCGCACCGAACGGCAAACCGCGAGTTCGCTCGCAATGCCGGCGAGGTGATTGCCAAAAGATGGCCCGCCCGGGATGGCGCCGCGCGTCGGCTTCATTCCAACAAGGCCACAGCAGGCAGCGGGCACACGAATCGAACCGCCGGCATCGGTGGCATGCGCAATCGCGACGATCCCGGCGGCAACCGCTGCCGCCGCACCGCCCGAGGAACCGCCCGCGGTGCGGGCCGGATCGAGCGGATTGCGGCAGATCGGCCCGACTGCTGGTTCGCTCGCAAGCGACAGTCCGAATTCCGGGCTGGTCGTCAGGCCGAACAGACAGAAGCCGGCCTCGCGGAAAAGGGAAGCGAGATCGGAATCCGCTTCGCCGCCCCTTCTTTCGAAGAGACGGGAGCCGGCCGTCACCGGCAACCCAGCGAAGGGGCCGCCAAGATCCTTCGCTAAGATCGGCACGCCGGCAAACGGCCTGTTGGAAAAGCGTTCGGGCTCGCTCCGCCGCTCCCGGTCGCGACCGTTTGCCGAGGCGAGACCCATGGCTGCATCGAGATAGGCAATCGCGCCGAGAGGCTTCTGCCGCTGAGCTTCGGCAAGAGAAGCATGCATCGCCTCTGTAGCGCTCAGGCTGACATGCCTGATCGCTGCCGCCAGATCCGTCGCATCACCCTGCATGAGCCGATTACTTCGGCTCGTCCATCATCTTCGGAACTTCGAAGGTGCCGGCCTTGATCTCCGCCCGTTTGGCCTCCATCGCTGCCTCTGCGTCGGCGGGCGCCACACCCTTGACGAAGACGATATCGCTGCCGCCTTCCTTCATCAGGCCGTAAGACGTGTAGTTTCTGCCGACCGGCGTTCCGGCAGCGACATCGGCAATCGCCGCATTCAGGATCGGGCGGAAGTACCACATGGCGTTGGCGAATACTGTATCCGGGTAGCGCGGCGTATAGTCGATCAGCGAGCCGACCGACTTGATGCCGCGCTCCTTGGCGGCATCGGCAGTGCCGATGCGCTCGCCGAACAGGATGTCGGCGCCGGCGTCGATCTGGGCAAGACCAGCTTCCCGCGCCTTCGGCGGATCGAAGAAGGTGCCGATGAACGAGACCAGGTGCTTGGCGTCCGGATTGACGGCCTTGACGCCGGCCGCAAACGCATTGATCAGCATGTTGACCTCGGGGATCGGAATGGCGCCGACGGAACCGACGACATTGGACTTGGTCATTTTGCCCGCGAGCATGCCGGCAAGATAGGCGCCGTCATGGTTCCAGGTGCCGAAGACGCCGAAATTGTCGCCAGCCTGCTCGCCGCTCGACCCGAGCACGAAGGCTGTATCGGGATAATCGGCCGCGACCTGCCGAGCTTCTTTCTCCACCGCATAGGCCTCGCCGATAATCAGCTTGTTGCCCTGTTCGGCATATTCGCGCATGGCGCGGGGATAATCGGTGCCGGAGACGCCTTCGGAGAAGACATATTCGATGACGCCTTCCTTGGCCGCGTCCTGCAGGGCCTTGTGCAAACAGGAGTTCCAGGCATTTTCGACCGGCGATGCATGGATGCCCGCAACCTTCAGCGGCGCGGCAGCTCTCGCCAGCGGGACAAAGCCGCTGACGCCAAGCGCAATGCCTGACGCGATCACTGTCCGGCGTGAAATAAGGATGTCTTTGGTCATTGACTGCTCCCCTTTTTTTACCGTTTGGTTCAAAAATCATAGGTAGCGCCCAAAAATGTGTCAAGCGCCAAATGGGCTTAAAAATCAGGCTGTTCGATCCATCGCCCCGGATCCTTCAGCCGTTTTTCCGAACTCGTATCGCGTCGGGATTCGGCCGAATGAACGCGGCCTGGCGCGAGCGGGACCTCGCGCGGAATTTAGAGTGCGGGACGGCTTGGCGCGACGACATCGGCAGGATATGCAAGGAGATCGGGTTTGGGGAAATGAAAATGGGGGAAGAAGAGGCCGCCTCACGGCGACCGATTGCGAGCCGGTCGTCGCGCTGGGCGATCGGCATGAGCGCATGGCTCGCGCGCACCGGCGTCACGCCGAACGGTATTTCGCTGCTGTCGATCCTCTTTGCCGGCATCGGCGCGGCGCTGATCCTGCTCACAACGCACCCAATCGCTATGATCGGCGCCGCGATCTCTGTGCAGCTGCGGCTAGTCTGCAACCTGCTCGACGGCATGGTCGCAATCGAAGGCGGCAAGAAAACCAGGAGCGGGCCGATCTATAACGAATTCCCCGACCGGATCGCCGACAGTCTGCTGCTCGTCGCCGCCGGTTATGCCTGCGGTTTTGCCTGGCTTGGCTGGCTTGCTGCGCTGCTCGCCGCACTCACCGCCTATATCAGGGTCTTCGGAGGATCGGTCGGCCTTGCCCAGGACTTCAGCGGCATCATGGCCAAGCAGCGCCGCATGGCGGTGCTGACGGCCGGCCTCGTTGCCCAGAGTGTGGAGACACTGGTCTTCGCCAGCCATCGATCGCTGATCCTAACCTCCGCCATCATCGCGGCCGGCAGCCTCGTCACCTGCGTCACGCGCACGATAACGCTTGTCCGTTCGCTGGAGAGACCATGATTCCGCTTATTCGTCGTCTTCTGGTGCTGTTCGTCCGTATCGTGGTCGGCGCCCGAAGCGAGTGGCGAGGCTGTGCGCCCGACACGCGCCGCCGCATCTATTTCGCCAATCACAACAGCCATGTCGATACCGTCGCCGTCATGGCCGCCCTGCCGTATCCGGTGCGGCGGCTGACCCATCCGGTGGCGGCGCGCGACTATTGGGGAACCAGCGCCTTTCGCCGTTTTATCGCCGAGAAAGGCCTGCGCGCCGTCCTGATCGACCGCAAGCCTCTGCCGGACAGCAACCCGCTGGAGCCCCTCGAGCGCCTGCTCGAAGAGGGGCGTTCGATCCTGATTTTTCCCGAAGGCACGAGAAGCGCCACTGAAGAGATCGCCCCGTTCCGCAGCGGCATCTATCGCCTGGCCTGCCGCTTTCCCGATGTCGACCTCATACCGATCCATCTCGACAATCTGCAGCGCATCCTGCCGAAAGGAAGCATGCTGATCGTCCCGATCACCTGCACCGCGCGTTTCGGCAAGCCGCTGCGCGTCGAACCCGGCGAGGAAAAGAATGCCTTCCTGGCCCGCGCCCGGGCCGCGGTCATCGAGCTCGCAGACGGGGGGCCTGTCAGATGACCAGCCTGTTTTCCCTGGTACTTGCCGCCATCCTCGCCCTGCTTGCCGCCGCCTCGGCCATCGGCTTCATCCTGCAACGGCGCGCGACCGAGCCCGGCTCCGTCGCCACCGTCCACAACCTCAACGCCCGTATCCGCTCCTGGTGGATCATGGTCGCCATATTCGGCGGCGCGATCCTGCTCGGCGATACGGCGGTGGTCATCCTGTTCGCGTTCCTCTCCTTCATGGCACTTCGTGAATTCTGGACGTTGACGCCGTCGCGGCGCGGCGACCACCTGGCATTGTTCCTCTCCTTCTTCGTCGTCCTGCCGGTGCACTATGTGCTTCTCGGAACGCTATGGTACGGCCTCTTTGCGATCTTCATCCCCGTATATGCCTTCCTGATCCTGCCGGCGGTGGCGACCCTGACGGGCGATGTCAACGAATTCCTGGCGCGCAGCGCCAGGGTGCAATGGGGCCTGATGCTGACGGTCTATTCGATCAGCCACGCGCCGGCGCTGCTGATGCTGCAGACCGACACACCGTCGGCACTTCTTCTCGTCTATCTCGTCATCGTCGTGCAGCTCAGTGACGTCTTCCAGTATGTCTGGGGCAAGCTTCTCGGAAAGCACCGCTTCTCGCCGAACATCAGCCCGTCGAAAACGCTGGAAGGCCTGATCGGCGGCGGCGCCTCGGCGATCCTTGTCGGAACGCTGCTCTATCGCCTGACGCCGTTCTCGCCGCTGCAGGCCGCGGCCGTCAGCACCGTCATCGTCGTCGCCGGCTTCTTCGGCGGCTTCGTGCTCTCGGCCATCAAGCGCGATCTCAATGCCAAGGACTGGGGCTATGTGATCGAGGGCCATGGCGGCGTGCTCGACCGCTTGGATTCCATCACCTTCGCAGCGCCGCTGTTCTTCCACATCGTCCGCTATTGGTTCACCACCTGAGAATTCGGCCGATCTAAAACCGGTCGATCTCCTCGAGGCTCTCGAGCAGCCGGCGCTGAACATCCCGCTCCTGCTTGCCGATGGCCGCCATCAGCTTGCCCATTGTTCCCCGCAGGCCGTGCAATTCGTCGACCAGCTCCATGACGATATCGACGCCGGCTTCGTTGACACCCATGTTTCCCATGAGGTCCAGGATCAGCCTGGCGCGTGCAACGTCGGCGTCGCGAAATTGCCTCCGGCCGTCTGATGTCTCCGGGATCAGCCAACCCTGTTCGATCCAGAGGTCAAGCTGGATGACGTCGATTTTCAAGTAAAGACGGAATTCGAGATCATCCATGATCAAGCCTCCATGTTCTTTCTCGGATCGTAGGAGTTTGCCGTTGCCCATTCCTTCATCAAGGCCGTCAGCCGTTCATCCGGGGCGTCGGGCAGCACAATCTTCAGCGAAATGTAGACGTCGCCGTGTTCGCCGCCACGTTTTGCAACACCTTTGCCCTTGAGACGCAGGACCTTGCCGCTGTTCGAATAAGGCGGGAGCGTCAAATTGACTGGTCCGGAAGGGGTCGGCACACGGACTTTGCCGCCGAGCACGGCCTCGCTGAGGGAGATCGGTAGTTCCAGGCGGATATCGTCGCCGTCTCGCGTGAAGAAGCGGTGTGGGGTCACACGGATTTCGATCAGGGCATCACCTGTCGGCCCGCCTCCAATGCCCGGCTCGCCCTTGCCGCGCAGCCGCAAGGTCTGGCCGTCGCGCGTCCCCGGCGGGATCTGTACGTCCAGCGCCGGACCGTTCGGCATCTTGACCTCCGTCCTGGTGCCGTTGACCGCCTCGAGAAAGTCGACCTCCATGGAGAATTGCCGGTCACGGCCACGACCACGGGTCTGGCCGCCGCCGGCACGACGTGAAAAGAAGCTGGCGAAAATATCGTCGGCATCGCTGAAATCCGCAAAGCCGGCGCTGTTGTGGTAGGGATCGCCCGGCCCGCTCTTTGAGGCATAGTCGCGGTAATAATTGCGCTGCGCCCGCTCGGCGCCTGTTATATCGATCTCGCCGCGATCGAAGCGTCCGCGTTTTTCCTCGTCGCTCAAGATCTCGTAGGCGGTTGAAATTTCCTTGAACCGTTCCTCGGCCTTTTTGTCGCCGGGGTTGAGGTCGGGGTGAAGTTTCTTGGCGAGCTTGCGGAACGCGCTTTGAATATCCTTTTGCGTCGCATCCCGTTTTACGCCCAGAAGCTCATATGGATCCTGGCTCATGCATATCTCCGGTCAGGCAGCGAATACTGCTGGTTGGCTTGGGGATGATATAGGTTGTCGGGCCGCCGCCGGGGAGGGGAGGCCGGTCGCTCCGATCGACTTCGTCAATCCGCAGCGGAACTAAAACAACGTCGCGTCTTCCACTTGAGGCGCCGAGCCTTCATGCGCGGGATCGGGTCGCCGGTCGATGAGAACCGAGCACCCGGCGTGGCGCACGACCTTGTCGACGATCGAGGAGAAGACGTAGTCGGTGATATCCGTCACATGGGATGAAAGCAGGATGAGATCGGCCGACTTCTCCCTTGCAACGGAAACGAGCACGGAGGCGGCGACGCCGATACGAACCTCGATCGTTGCCGGAACTCCCATCTCTTTACAAAGCGATGCAAGCTTCTTTTCGGCGTCGACGATCGCGGTCGTTTCGAATTCTTCGGGAAGCTCCGTCAGGTGACGGTGGGGGATACCCTCGATGACGTGCATGACGACGAGGCTCCCGCCTTTATCCACCAGCGCAGCAGCCCGACGCAAAAGGCGGCTTGCCGTTTCCCTGGAACCCATGCCGATGCCGCAGATGATCGTCCGATACATTGAAATCCATATCCTCGAATGCGAATGATAACACCGATCATACCGGTGTCGACCATTCCGACATTGACGAATATCAAGAAAAAGTGCCGCAACGGCAGCGCGCATGAAACGGCCAACTGCTTGTGAACGAACCTCCGGCTGTATCGTCGCAGTTGACGGCACGGTCTCCAGCAACATTTCTAACCCGGTGTCGTCACTGATTGAGGTTCACATGCCGAATTTTGCGATTATCGGATCGGGTGCGATGGGAAGTGCCGTCGCCAAACGGCTGATCGACCACGGCGCTACGGTGCTGACCTATCTCGAGGGGAGGAGCGAGCAGACGATTGTGCGGGCAAAGGCAGCCGGCATGGTGCCGGTCGGCCACCAGGAGCTGACGAAGGCTGAGTTGATCCTGTCGATCGTCCCGCCGGCGCAGGCGATCAAGGTCGCCGGACTCGTCGCGGACATATCGTCGGAGATGCAGGCGCCGCCTCCCTTCATCGACCTCAACGCGATTGCGCCGAAAACGATGCAGGCTTTGGCGGCACGCTTCGAAGGCAGCGGCATCGAGGTGCTTGACGGAGCGATCATCGGCGGGCCGCCGGTCCCCGGCAAATCAGGTCCGACCATCTATATCAGCGGCGATACCGCGGAGCGGAGCCGGCTGCTCGAGGATTGCGGCCTCAGGATCCGCAGGCTCGACGGACCGCTCGGCGCCGCCTCGGCCCTGAAAATGTGTTATGCCGGCATCAACAAGGGATTTACCGGCCTCGGCACCGCCATGCTGCTTGCCGCATCGCGCTCGGGTGCTGCCGAAAGCCTGAAAGCCGAACTCTCCGACAGCCTTCCGGACGTCGATCGCAAGCTGTCGAGATCCATTCCCGACATGTACCCGAAGGCCTATCGATGGGTCGCCGAAATGCAGGAGATTGCCGATTTCCTTGGAGACGATGATCCGGCGGCGACCATCTTTCGCGGCATGGCGGACCTCTTTGCCAGGATGGCTGGCGACGTGGAGGGCAGCCGCGTGCTCGTCGGACGGCTGGACGAGATCATCGCTTCCTCGGGAACCGAAAACTGATCGCAATGGTCAAGCAATAGTCGCAGCAACCGAATATGAGAGATGGAGCCATGGGCTTTCCAACACTCTGACGATTGTGTGAACCTTCTCCGACACCTCTGACAAAACCTCATCGCCTCTGCTATGTCAGGAAAAATGCGGCGGCCCCAACCGGCGCCGCGCTCTGTCCGATCAATGCCAGGAGTTTGAAAGATGAGCGGTTCTCCCGATTATACACCCCCGAAGGTCTGGACCTGGAACAAGGCGAATGGCGGCCAATTCGCCAGTATCAACCGCCCGATCGCAGGGCCGACGCATGACAAGGAGCTTCCGGTCGGCCGCCATCCGCTGCAGCTCTATTCGCTCGGCACCCCGAACGGCCAGAAGGTCACTATCATGCTCGAGGAGCTGCTGGCGCTTGGCCATGAAGGTGCGGAGTATGACGCCTGGCTGATCAAGATCGGCGATGGCGACCAGTTCGGCAGCGGCTTCGTCGCGGTCAATCCCAATTCCAAGATACCGGCGCTGATGGACCGTAGCGGGCCAAAGCCGATCCGTGTCTTCGAATCGGGCGCCATCTTGACCTATCTCGCGGAAAAGTTCGGCGCCTTCCTGCCGACTGAACCGGCCGCCCGCGCCGAATGCCTGTCATGGCTGTTCTGGCAGATGGGAAGCGCCCCCTATCTCGGCGGCGGCTTTGGCCATTTCTACGCCTATGCGCCGACGAAGATCGAATATGCGATCGACCGATTTGCAATGGAGGTGAAGCGTCAGCTCGACGTGCTCGATCGTCGCCTTGCCGAAAGCGAGTATCTGGCAGGCAGCGATTATACGATCGCCGATATTGCCGTCTGGCCCTGGTATGGCGGGTTGGTGAAGGGCTGGACCTACGGTGCAGCCGAGTTTCTGCAGGTGGAAGAGTATAAGAACGTGCTGCGCTGGGCAGACAGCATCTACAGCAGGCCGGCCGTGCAACGCGGCCGGATGGTCAACCGCCTCTCCGGTGAGCCCTCGAGCCAGTTGCACGAGCGCCACGACGCCAGCGACTTCGACACCAGGACGCAGGACAAGCTCGCTGCCGCCGAGTAAGCAAGCGGCCCCAGCCACGTGTCGCAGCAACAAATTATGTTCCGCCGCCTTTACGGCGGCGGAACATCTGCATGCTGTCAGAACTCAGTTCTTGACCGTATCTTCCAGGAAGAACCGGCCGAGCGGGTTCTGGTAGAAGTTCTCGATATTCTTGCGTGAGACGTTGATATAGGGGCTGTAATAGAGGTCGATCCAGTTGACGTCGTCCTTGGCCATCTTCTGCAGATCGACATACATCTGTTCGCGCTTCTTCGGATCGAGCTCGAGACGCGCCTTGGCAACCAGTTCCTTCACCGCCTCGCTCTTGTAATTGGTCGAGTAGTTGTTGTTGGAATCGTGGCCGAGGACGAAGGTGGTCTTCTGGTCCGGATCGAGAATGTCGTTGGTCCAGTAGTTGACCGAGATATCGTAGTCGCCGGCAACCGTCATGTCCCATTCCTGGCTCGGATCGACTTTCTGCAGGTTGGCGGTGATGCCCGCCTTCTGCAGTTGCTGCTGGACCAGCACGGCCGTCTGCTCATCGACTTCGTCGCCGGCGCGCACCAAATAATTCAGCGTCAGGTCCGAGGCGCCGGCAGCCGCCAACAGCTCCTTTGCCTTTTCTGGATCATAAGGTCGCTGCAGATTGTCGGCATAATAATAGAGTGCGCCCTTCGGAATGTAGGAGTTGGCGACCGTGCCCTGGCCGAAGGTAACGGTATCGACGATCGCCTTCTTGTCGATCGCGAGATCAAGCGCCTGGCGGACTTCCTTCTTGCCGAGCGCGCCATGCGCATGGTTGATCAGCAGATGATCCTCGCGGGTCGAAGCGTCGATATCGACGTTGAGGTTGGGGTCCTTCTTCAACTCCTCGACGCGGGAGAAGGGCACGAAGATCGCCGTATCCAGCTCACCGGCCTGGACGTTCAGCATGCGGGTATTGTCGTCAGGCACCGAGATCCACTCGACACCGTCGAGCTTCACCCGGTCCGCCTGCCAGAAATTCGGGTTCTTCTTGAGAATGACGCGGTCGCCGCGCCGCCATTCCTCGACCACGAAGGCGCCGGATGCGATCGGCTTTTCGCCATAGGCGTCGGGACCAAGCGATTCCATGCCCTTCTTGGAGATGACGGAGGCATTCGGCAGTGCCAGAGTCGAAAGGAACGGCGCGGACGGGTTCTTGAGCTTGATCGTCAGCGTATGGGCGTCGGTTGCGACCGCCGTGTCGATCACCTTGTAGGAATCGCTCCAGAGCGAGGCCGCGTCATCGCGGATGCGCAGCAGGCTGTAGGCCGCGTCCTCCGCCGTCAGCGGCGAACCGTCGGAAAATTTCGCGTCGCGGATCTTGAACGTGTAGGTCAGCCCGTCATCCGAGGTGGTCCAGCTTTCGGCAAGGCCCGGCTCCAGTTTCGTGCCAGTCTTGTCGACGCGGATCAACACGTCGTAGACGTTGGAGAACACCCAGTTGTCGATGTTCTGCGCTGTTTTGATCGGATCGAATGTCGTCGAATCCTCGCGGCGGCCGATGGTGAGTACACCGGCGGCCTCCGCATAGCTTGCACTGAGCGTCAGACCGGCGAGCAAGGCTGCAAGCCCGATTGATTTCCACCTGTTTGTCATGAGTTCGTTCCCTTCGTTGTTATGGCATGCGCTTGATTGATTGAATCGGCTTCGAATGCGGATCGTCCTTGCCGTCAGCGTCTTGAAGCAGCCGCTTGTCAGGATCGATGTCGGGAATGGCGGCGATCAGCGCCGCCGTATAGGGATGTTTCGGCCGCGCGAAGACTTCTTCTGAGCGACCTTCCTCGACGATCTCGCCGCGATACATCACGACGACGCGTTCGCAGAGATTGCGGACGATTGCGAGATCATGGGCAATGAAGATCAGCGTGAGGTTCATCTTCGCCGTGAGCTCGCGGAAGAGCTCGATGATCTGCGCCTGGATGGTGACGTCGAGGGCCGCCACGCATTCGTCGGCGATGATCAGCTTCGGATCGACGGCGAGGGCTCGGGCAATGCCGGCACGCTGGCACTGGCCGCCGCTCATGCTGCGCGGTTTGCGGCCGGCGAATTCGCGTTCGAGGCCGACGAGATCGAGCAGTTCGCCGATCCGCGCCTGGATATCGCTCCTGGCGACCTTGCCCTGCACCTTCAGCACTTCGGCCAGCATCTGCCCGATCGTCAGCCTCGGATTGAGCGCATTGTATGGGTCCTGGAACACCATCGCCGTCTCGCGCCTGAGTTTTGCCAGGCCAGCACTTTTCTGCTGGGCCAGATCGACGCCGTCGAAGGTGACGTGACCGGACGAAATCCGTGTGAGACCGAGCACAGCACGGGCAAGCGTGCTCTTGCCGCTGCCGGATTCACCGACAATGCCGACCGTCTCGCCGGGCATGATCTGCAGGCTGACGCCGGCAACGGCGCTGACATTTCTGGCACCGCCCTTGAACAGGCTGCCGCCGGTTTTGAAGCGCACGTGGAGATCGTCGATTTCAAGCAATGGCCTCACCGGCTGGCCGGCTTCGGCAATGTCCGGCAGCGGCGCTGATATCTCGCCCGGCAGGGAAGGGTGGCTGTTGATCAGGTTGATCGTATAGGGGTGCTGCGGCAGCGCCAGGATCGCCCGCTTCGGCCCCTCCTCGATGAGCTTGCCGCCGCGCAGCACGGCGATGCGGTCGCAGGTCTGGGCGACGATGCCGAGATCGTGGGTGATCAGAATGATCGACAGCCCGCGCCGGTCGCGAATCTCCATCAGCAGCCGCAGGATCTGCGCCTGGATGGTCACGTCGAGCGCCGTGGTCGGCTCGTCGGCGATCAGGATCTTCGGATTGCAGGACAGCGCCACGCCGATCATCGCCCGCTGCCGCATGCCACCGGAAAATTCGTGCGGGTAGCTGTCATATTGGCGCACGGGATCGGGAAAACCGACCTGCGCCAGGATTTCAGTCGCTGCGGTGCGGGCCTCGCGGGCACCGAGGCCCTGGTGATAGCGGATGCCCTCGGCGATCTGATCGCCGATCCGCATCACCGGGTCGAGATGGCTGGTCGGGTTCTGGAAGATCATGCCGATCTCGCCGCCGCGCACTTTCAGCATCTCGCCATCGTCGATCCGCATGAGGTCGCGCCCTTCGAGCAGGACGCTACCGCTTTCGATCTTCAGCAGCGAGGAGGGCAGCAGGCGCACCAGGGAACGGCAGAACAGGCTCTTGCCCGAGCCGCTTTCGCCGACGAGGCCGAGAATCTCACCCTTGCCGAGGTCGAGCGAGACCGCATCGAGCAGCGTGCGCGGGCCGGAATCTACATGCGCCCTGACTGTAAGATCGCGAACGGATAGCACCGAGCCGCTCATTCATGCACCCCCAGCAGTTCGCCGAGGGCATCGCCCAGCATGCTGAAGCCGAAGGCGAGGCAGACGATGGAGAGGCCGGGAAACAAAGTGATCCACCATGCCGTGGTGATGAAGCTCTGTCCTTCGGCGACCATGACGCCCCATTCGGCAATCGGCGGCTGGACGCCGAGGCCGAGATAGCTGACGGCAGCGCCGCTGAGCAGCACCAGCGTCGCATCGGACATCGAAAAGACGATCGAGCCGGCGATCGCGTTCGGCAGCAGGTGGCGGAACATGATCCGTGGGCGGCTGAAGCCGAGGCTGACAGCGGCAACGGCATAGTCGCTGCCCTTCAGCACCAGCATCTGCGCCCGGATCAGCCGCGCATAGGAGACCCAGCCGACCAGCGCCATGGCGATATAGAAACTGCCAAGACCCGGGCCGAGGATGGCGATGATCGACAGCATCAGCACGAGGAAGGGGAAGGCGAGGATGATATCGACAAGACGCATGAACAGCGCATCGACGATGCCGCCGAAGAAGCCGGCGATCGTGCCCACGATCGTGCCGATCAGGAACGGGAAGATGACGCCGATCAGCGCCATCTGCAGGTCGAGGCGCGCGCCCCAGATAACGCGGGAGAGAATATCGCGGCCAAAATTGTCGGTGCCGAAGGGATGCAACAATGAAGGCGCCTGCAGGCGCACCTCGGCATTCTGCATGATCGGGTCGTAAGGCGCGACGAGGGGCGCACCGATCGCCAGCAGGACGAAGAACAGCAGCAGGCCGGCACTGAGCACAAGCATCGGCCGCCGGCCGAAGAACCGTCGCCAGCCGAGGGAGGCGGGGGCGACCGCCTCGATGCTCATAGCTTCACCCTCGGATCGACGGCGACAGTGACGATGTCGGCGATGAAATTGATAAGCACAGTGGCGCAGGCAAAGACCATGGCGACGCCTTGAACCACCATGTAGTCGCGTGAGAAGATCGCCCTGACGAGCAGCTGTCCCATGCCGGGCAGCGCAAAGACGCTCTCGACTACCACAGTGCCGCCGATCAGCCAGCCGATGTTGACGGCAAGCAGATTAATCGTCGGCACCAGCGAATTCGGCAGCACATGCCGCCAGAAGACGATGCCTTCGGGCATGCCGCGGGCGCGCGCCGCGGTCGCCACATCCGATTTCAGCTGCTCGATCATTGCCGCCCGCAGGCTGCGCGTCAGCACGGTCGAGAGCGACAGCGCAACCGTCAGGCTCGGCAGCACCAGATGCGACAGCTTTTCGCCGATCGTCGCGCCATAGCCCGAGACCGGCAGGATACCGAGATCAACGCTGAACAGGATGATCAGCATCAGCCCCAGCCAGAAGGGCGGAAATCCGATGCCGAAGGTCGAGATGATGCGCACCGCATGATCCGGAGCCCGGCCGGCATTGCGTGCGGCGATTGCCGACATCGGCACTGCGATCAGGACCGAAAGCACGACGCTGGAGACGACGAGCGCGAGCGTCGGCTCGACGCGGGTGACGATCAGCTTCAGCACGTCGATCTTGTAGAGGATCGACTTGCCCATTTCGCCATTGGCAAGATTCTTGAGGAAATAGACATATTGCAGCCACATCGGCTGGTCGAGACCGTACTGGGCGCGGATGCTGGCGAGAGCCGCCGGCGTCGCGCGCGTGCCAAGAATGTTGCGCGCCGGATCGCCGGGAATCAGCCGAACCAGAATGAAAGTGATGACGCTAATGCCGAAGATGACGGGCAGAAACTGCAGCGGTCGCGTCAGAACGAATTTATAGCGATGCATGACGGCGATCGCCCCTTTGTCTTCGTCGGGTTCGGTCCGCTTCCTGTTGCATCAGCCTGCCTCGTGCCGGGCGAGAAAATCGAGAAGTGCTGGATAATAATCCTGCGGATTCTCATAGAACGGCATGTGGCTGGCATTGGCAAACACCTTGAGCTCGGCATTTGGCAGGGCAAGCTTCATCCTCAGCGCACAGGCCGGCGTCAGCTCGTCATGCTCTCCCGTCGTGATCAGCACCGGCAGCATCAGGCGCGGCAGATCGGGGATGCGGTTCCAGTCCTTGAGGTTGCCGGTATAGAGAAACTCGTTCGGCCCTTGCATGGTCTCATAGGGCGCCATGTTCCAATCGTCGAGCGAGCGGCGCACCGGCGCCGGCCATTCCGCCAGGCGGCAGACGTGGCGATAGTTGAGAATGGTGACGGCTGCGAGATATTCCGGGTGATTGTAGGTGCCCTGCGCCTCGTGCTTCTGCATCATCGAGACCGTTTCGGGACCGAGTGCCGCCCGCAGCCGTTCCAGTTCCGAAATCAGATGCGGCATGTCGGCAACGGTATCCTCGAGGATCAGCGTCTTCAAATTTTCGGGGTAGGTCAGCGCGTAGTCGATCGCCAGCCACCCGCCCCAGGAATGGCCGAGCAGATGGACTTTGCCGAGCCCCAGCGCCTTGCGCACGGTCTCCGTTTCCTCGACATAGCGGCCGATCGTCCAGAGCGAGAGATCGTCGGGCCGATCGGATGCGCCGGTGCCGAGCTGGTCGAAGGCGATGACGCGGTAGCCCTTGTCGATCAGGCAGGAATGCGCCTCGCGCAGGTAATCGCAGGGCAGGCCGGGTCCGCCATTCAGGCAGAAAACCGTCTCGCTGCCGGCCCCGAAGCTATAGGCAACGACGCGATAGCCATCGACATCGATCTCGAACCGCTGGTCCGGCCGTATTTCACGCCACATTGATCGCTCCGGCAGAAGATTTCGCTTGCTCAATATTTGGGCATGGTTAATTTTTTATCGCAAATCTCGCTCCGTGCCAGCTATAAGAAGTGATAGGGTGGGGTGCATGCCGAACCGGGAGCCGCCCATGCTTGACGAGGCCATGATTGACGACATCGGAACGATCAGACGGCAGTTTACGGCGCACGAAACGCTGGAGGGCCGGATCGACCAGGCCTTCGAGGCGATGAAGCAGATCGGCTTCGAGGCGCTGATCTACGACTATACGCCGGTGCCCTACGATCTCGACGGCGCGATCATGATACCATCGCTGCTGAAGCTCCGGAATATTTCCGACGACATGCACGACTATTGGTTCGACCGCGGTTATTTCCGCATCGATCCTGTCCAGAAGGTGGCGCTGCGCAGCACGGCGCCGTTCTTCTGGAACTACGACACCGATGCCGACACACTGATCAATCGCTTCATCAGCGACGACACCGCGCCGGTAGCGCGCTACCTGTACGAACGCGACATGTCGACCGGCGTCACCGTGCCGGTCCATATGCCGGGCGGCGACTATGCGACGGTTACCGGCATCCGCTTCGGTGGGAACAGTGAGTTCGAACGGCATGCGCTGCGTTATATCGCCGACTTCAACCTGCTGGCCCATGTCTTCCACGAGACGGCGTATTCGCTTTTCGACAAGAAGGCGTTGAGCGTCGGCACGGTCCGATTGACCGAGCGGGAACGCGAGTGTCTGCGCCATTCCGCGGAAGGTTTTTCCGCCAAGGAAATCTCCCGCATCATCGGCCGTTCGGTGCCGACCGTCGTGATGCATCTCAATGCCGCGGCAAAGAAGCTCGGTGCGCGCAACCGCACCCAGGCCGTGGTGCGCGCCACCCATTACCGCCTACTCGAGGACCGGCCGGCCGATTAATGGTCACCCTATAAGTTGTGATAGCTGCCTTGGCCGCTGCCGCCGCGTTATGGTTTCCGACATGCCAAGAGATGGAGACACCGGTGGCCGAAACCGTGACGAATGAAGCCTATTTGCCTTTTCACGACTATCGCACCTGGTATCGTGTCACCGGATCGCTGGAAAGCGACAAGCTGCCGCTCGTCGTCGCCCATGGAGGACCCGGCTGCACCCATGACTACGTCGATTCCTTCAAGGACATCGCCGCGCTCGACGACCGCCCGGTCATTCATTACGACCAGCTCGGCAATGGCAACTCTACCCGCCTTCCCGACAAAGGGCCGGATTTCTGGACGGTCGGCCTGTTTCTCGAAGAGCTGGACGCGTTGCTTGCCCATCTCGGCATCCAGCATCGTTATGCCTTTCTCGGCCAGTCCTGGGGCGGCATGCTCGGCGCCGAACATGCGGTGCGCCGGCCGCCAGGCCTGAAGGCGCTCGTCATCGCCAACTCGCCGGCCAACATGCACACCTGGGTTTCGGAAGCGAACCGGCTGAGGCGGGAATTGCCGAAGGAGGTGCAGGACACGCTGCTGAAGCATGAGCTGGCGGGAAGCCTGACCGATCCGGATTATATCGCCGCCTCCCGCGTCTTTTATGACCGCCATGTCTGCCGCGTGGTGCCGTGGCCACCCGAAGTGGCGCGGACATTCGAAATCATGGACGAGGACAGCACTGTCTACCGCAACATGAATGGCCCGACCGAATTTCATGTCATCGGCACGATGAAGGACTGGACGATCGAAAACAGGCTCGACCGCATCGAAGCCCCAACGCTGCTGATCTCCGGCCAATACGACGAGGCGACACCCCTGGTGGTAAGGCCCTATCTCGACCGTGTTCCCGGCTGCGAATGGGTGCTCTTCGAAAATTCCAGCCACATGCCGCATGTCGAGGAAAAGCAGCTTTGCCTAGCGACCGTTTCCGCTTTCCTGTCACGGCACGATTGAGGAAGTGCCGCCGGCCAATCATTGATCGCCAGCTGGCGATCGCCTATCGACGAACCAGCCATTTCTTGGCAACACGGCAGGCCATCGTATAGGCCGGATCGAAGACGTTGCCGACGTCGTAACGCACGACTTGGCCGAGCAGATGACTGGCTGCCGTTCTGTCCAGGCCATAATCCGACGCCAGCCAGGTCAGCATTTCGCTGGTGGCATGCTGGAGCGCCTGGTCGAGCGGTCGGGCGTTGCCGATGGTGAAGATGTCTTCGGCAGTTTCCCCGCGCGGCCAGACCAACCCGGCCTTTTTTTCCACCGTCAGGCGAACGGTGACTTCGAAGGTGGTCTCGATGCCGGTTCCGACAATCTCACCATCCCCCTGCACGGCATGGCAATCGCCGAGAAAGAACAAGGCGCCGGGAGCCGACACGGGAAAGCGAACCGTGGTGCCGGGACCGAACAGCCGATAATCCATGTTGCCGCCATATTCGCCGCTGGTCGCGGTCGATATCGCCTGGCCGAGGCTGGGCGCCACGCCGAAACAGCCAATCATCGGGGCGAGCGGCAGAACGAAATTTTCCAGGCCTGCGACCGGCTCGGAAAGCCGGACGGTCAAGGCCTCGCGGTCGATGGCCCAGATGGCGATATCGCGTGGCGGCAGGTCACGCACCGTCTCGGGATCGACCACACTGGCGGCGACGACGCTTCGGGTAAACCCCGTGTCTCTGGTCGGGATCATGCTGACGATCTCGACCTTCAGCGCATCCCCGGGCTCGGCGCCTTCCACGAAGATCGGGCCGTTCATCGGATTGCCGCCGGTTGCCTGCTTGACGCCATCCTTGTCATGTCCGGCGGCGTCGAGAGTCTCGGTCACGACGGTGTCGCCATCGGCGATGCGCAGGGCTGGCGGAAGGGAGCCGATGACATTGTGAAAGCTCGTCGGAATGAAGCGGTGAGTGGTCATGAGAATACAGCTCTCGCTCGTTTCGAATGCCATGAGGCCTGCGGCTGGACGCCGGGTAGACTAGACCAGAGATCGCCAGCAATGCCAATATCCGCAGCATCACTCGGGGTTTTCTTCGATCTCGATGATCGGTTCGGGTAGCCAAGGGCCGATATAGGTCTCGCGTCGCGCTTTAAGATCCCTCAGCCGATCGAGCGAAGCAACGGGTAGGACGGCTGCTGATGTCTGATCTCGCCTACATTCTCCGGACAGCAGATGTAAGTAAGCACCTATGCGGCGGGCGACATATCTTGCGGCCAATCATGGCAGTTGGTGGATGGTCACGTTCGGAACGACATCCCGTGCGATCTCGCAGAGATGCCAGTGATGCGTGAGGTAGATGACCTGTCCTACCTTTGCCATGTCGCCGAGCAGGCGGAAAACCTCTTCGGAGCGAGGATTGTCGAAGCTCTCCATAATATCGTCGGCGACGAAGGGCACGGGTCGGCGAAGCGCTGCGAATTCCTCATAACCCGCCAGCCGCAGCGCCAGGTAGAGCTGGAACTGCGTGCCCGTCGACATCGCGTCTGCAAGTTTCGAGCCGCCATCACGTGATACGCCGATCAGTATTTCCCTGTCCCGGTCGGGCTGCGTCGTCAGGCCGGAATAGTTGCCGCCGGTGATCAGGTGAAAGGCTTCCGATGCGCGGTTCATCATCGAGCTGCGATGTTTTTCGCGATAGATGTGCAGCGCCTGTTCGGCCGCGAGCGTGCCGGCGCGCAGCGTCAGATGCCGCACGGCCAGTTCCTCGATCTCGAGGAAGATGGTTCGGCGTTTGGCCTCGATACGGGCCACCGCGTCGTCCCCGCCGACGGCCTCGAGCTTCTGCCATGCCAGCGACACATCGGAATAGAGAAGCTTCGCCCGTTCGGTGAGATCTTCGATCCGGGCGGCAAGCTCCATTGCATCGCGCTCGACGGCATCGGAGTCGACATCGGCAAGGCGCCGTTCGGCCTCGGAAAAACTCGTCGCGCGCAATGCTTCGGTGATCTGACCGCGCAAGGTGGCAGCCCGCTGCTCCAGCCGGTCGCGCTCTCGGGCCTGGCTCAGGAATGCGTCGACTGAGGCAAGCGAGTCCGTGCCGAAATAGCTGGTCAATTCGTTCCTGCGGGCATTGTGAACGGCCAGTTCTTCCTCCAACGCCCGTTGTTTCTCCAAGTGTTTTTCGAGATCCGCCTGCCGGTCTGCCCGAAGTTGCGCTGCATGCCGCGCCGCCTCGTGGCGTTCGACGAGCGCATTGGCGGAGGCGAGCGTATCCGCCGCCAACCGGCTGAGGCCGCAGTCTGCGAGAAGACCGGCAATATCCCCGCGGAATTGCTCCTGGTCGCGTTCCATCGCGGCAACGCGGCTGGCGAGGTCATCCCGTTCCTTCAGGATGGCGGGCAGTGTGCCAAGCGCGTTCAGCATGGCGCGGACGGCGGCTATCGAGCCGGCCTTGTCGGCAAACCAGCTTCGTGACAGCGCGCCCGCCCATTCCCGATCCCAGGCCGCTATAGTGGCTTCCGCCTCCTGCCGGTCGCGCTCCCGTTCCCTGAGATCGTGGCTGAGATCGTCGATGGCCTTCTCATGCGCCTGCCGCGCCGCCCACTCGGCTTTGCCGGCGGCAAGCATCTCATTTGCTGTCTGCATCAGCTCGGTGACCGGCAGATGGTTTGCGTCACCAAGACCAGCATCCGCAAGACTGGCCGAAAGCGTCGCGGTATGCCCGTCCAGTTCGCCGCGAAGCGCGTCCACCGTCTCTTCGGCTCGCTGGAGATCGCCCCAGGCGGCCAGCGCCGCGGCCCGCTTGGTGCTCCAGGTCTCGAGTGTCGCAATAAGCGCTGAAGCTTCGGCGTCATATTCGATGGTGCCAGGCAGCAGACCACGTATGCGTTCGGCAAGCGCCTCATGTTCGGCGCGCGCCTCGGCGAGCAGTTCCCGTTGCCGTTCGATCGCCGCTGCCGTTGCCGCTTCCGTCTGGCGGAGCTGGCGCAGCTCCGCCAGCTCCTGCGCCCGCGACAGCCGGCCGGCGGACACCACGTCGTCCTTCCGCATCCGCTCCTCGAATGCCCGGGCAGTGGCGGCATTCAGGCTGGTGAGATGGACCTGCCAGGCGGCATCGCGTTCGTCGCGCAGCCTCACGGCCTCGGCATCGTCTATCGAACCGCCGGCGACGAAGGCGGCGATCCGGGCTCTGGTCAGCGCCTGTTCGGTGCCGAGATCGCGCCGTCGCGCCTCGTGATCCCCGATCCGCTTGTCGATAGCGGTCGCCTGGCCACGCCAGGTTTCGATCTGCCGAGGCTCCGCCGCGCTCGTCAATTGCAAGGCCGCGGCGTCGCCGGTCCAGGGCGCGAGCTGGGCAAACTGGCTTGCCTGCATTCGCTTCGCCTGGACAAGGGAACGTTCTTCCATGGTGAGCCGCACTGCGAGATCGGACCCGGTTAGCCGGCTGAGAGCGGCCTCGATGCGGCCAAGCCGCGCCGGATCGAGCACCGCGGCTCCGTTATGCGAGCCGTCTTCCTTGCTCAGCCTTTCGAGATTTTCGCGCGCCCGCACCAGCTCGCGCCCCGCGGCAGCCAGTTTCGCCTCGACGCCGGAACGCCGTTCGATGAGGTCGCGGATGGTGCCGATCAGCGAGGCGGGCAGCAGCAGTGCCTCGGGCGTCGCATTGCCCGGCTGCTCGAGATCGGCAAGCAGCCGTACCAGCACACCTTCCTGTTCGGCCAGCGCCAGCCGGCGTTTCGGCAGGTCGCTCTCAGCCGCGAGATAACGCGCCCGGCCCTGATCCAGCAGGTCCATATGGGCGGCGACCGCCAGCGCCTTGTCGTCGATCGCGATCGCCTCGATCTCGTCGGCAAGCTGGCGCAGCGTGCGGTCAACGGTTTCGACAAGCGCCTGCAGCCGCGTCTCATCGCGGGATAGCTGCGGCAGCAGCGCGAACCATTCGGATGGCGGCCGCGGCAGATCGCCCATGCCGGCTGCATCGGTGTCCAGCCGCCTGAGCTCTAGCGCCGCGGGCAGGGCACCGAGAAGGCGTGTGAGTTCCTGATGCCGGGCCTTGGCCTCGGCCAGTTCCCGCGTGGTCCCGGCATAGGCGGCCTCGGCCTGCTCGTGGGTCGATTTCAGGGCAGAATAGGTGGAGGCAAGCGTGTCGATGGCGTTGCGCTCGGCCTTCAGCGCTTCGAGCGCGCGTTTAAGTTCGGCGAGCTTCGTGCTGGACGACCGCCTCTTGTAGATCCCATTGGCTTCGTCGGCGGCCGTTACCAGCGAACGGCTGAGGCCTGCGAGGCCGGAGCTTGCCGAGAACAGCAACTCGCCGAGCTCGCCCTTGCTTTGAATGATGGCATTGCCGCCGTCCTTGAGCGACTGGTCGTCGAGCGAGAACATGGTACGGTAGGCCTCGCGGCCGATGCCGCCGAGCGCGCCGGCGAGCAGCGCCTCGTTCACGGCTTGCCCCCGATCGTCTACGAGGCTGCCGGTCCGAAGCTTGAGCCGCGCCAGCTCGTATTCCGCATCATCGAATTCCAGCCGCGCGCCAACCTTCATCGTGTTGTAAGGATGCAGGAAATTGTAGGTGCTGCGCTCGCCTATGCCGTAAAGCAGATCGAGATAGGCGGCAAAGGTGGTCGACTTGCCCGCTTCGTTGAGGCCGTAGACGATGTGCAGGTCGGGCGAGCCCGGAAGGGCCGGACCGAAATCGATCGAGTGGTCGGTGAATTTGCCATAGCGGGTGAGGTCGAGGCGGCGCAGGCGCATCAGCTTTCTCCCCGGTCCGCGGCCTTCATTCGGGCGGCGATGTCGTCGGCGCCGTTGGCGAGAATGTTGTCGATGAAGCATTCGAAGCCCGCCTCGTCATGGCCGGCGAATACTCGGCTCTCGGCCGGCAGGTCGGCGAGCAGGTCCCGAACCATCTCCCTGATATCGTCGCGAAACCCGCTACGGGAGATGACCTCGTCCCGCATCAGCGCAGCCAGCCCCACGATGGGATCGGCAGCGGAGGCGTCTGCAAGGGTCGAGGGCGCTTCGAAGGCGAGCTCCAGCTTCTCGATCCAGGTCCGGCCGATCAGATCGCCGCGCTGCTCGGCTTCCGCCTGCATGAGGTCGACATCGCGGCGAAGCTGCCAGGAGAGCGGCGTGCGGCCGGAAAGCCTGAGGCGGGCGACGAGATGCGGCGAGGCCGTGCGGTCGCGTTGTGCCGTCAGTGCCGCTTCGACCGCCATGGCCGCATCGCGCCAATCATCGACACCCGTGAGGTCGACATCGACGCGCTCGAACTGCGCGACGCTGGTGCGCCGCTCCTCGATCGTCACGGTCCGGTCGTCCGCCACGGTCACCAGCGATACGGTCTTGACGCCCGACTCATTGATGTCGCGGCCCTGCGGCATGCCGGGCATGATGATCGTCGCCGCGCCGGGATGCTGGCTGCGCTGGTGGAGATGGCCGAGCGCCCAGTAGTCGAACCCCGAGGCGTGAAGGTCGAGCACGTTGCAGGGCGCATAGACGTCATGGCCGGCCGATCCGGCGAGGCTCGTGTGCATAATACCGATGTTAACCGCACCCGCCACCGCCGGCTTGAATTTCGGCAGAAGGGGGTCCGGCGCGTGCGGCTTGGCGAAGCTCATGCCGTGGATCGCAACGGACAGGCTGCCTTTCGTCACCTCCACGATCTCGGCATGGCCGCCGAAGATCTTCACCGTATCGGGCATTACCAGTTCCCTGGCGATCTTCGACATTGCATCGTGATTGCCGCGAATCTTGAAGACATGAATCCCCGCTCGGTGCAGCCGTTCCAGCTGGCTTGCCAGGAAGCGCGCCGTCTTCATCGACGTCTGCTCGCCGTCATAGAGATCGCCGGCGATGACGAGCGCATCGACCTGTTCCTCAAGGCACAGGTCAACGATCGCCACCAGCGCCTGCCGGCTGGCGTCGCTCACGAGATCGGCCAGATCGGCGTTGCGAAGCGCCAGCGACCGCAGGGGAGAATCGAGATGGAGATCGGCCGTGTGGACGAAACGATAAGCCATGAATGCAGAATCGTGTTGCGATAAGATCGTGTAACAGGTACGGGCTGACCGATAATCGTGCGGTCGTTGTCACCTGGCCGTAAGCAATAGAATATGGAGCACGCGTCCAAGGGGCGCGAGCGAAATGGGCTCTTCAAACCGGCCCATCCACAATCAATGTTGCGGGCAGCGCCGATACCGCAGCCGATGGCCCTGCTGTCTCAGCCGATTGGCGACCAACATGGAGAGGCATGGCAGGCAAAAGCTCCTGTTCCATAACAGAACTTATGCAATTTTGTCATGTTATAACATTGTAAATTAAGCTTATCGCACGCTTATCGAAGGTCGCCCTTTCCCTGGCATCTCCCCGCGGTTTGCTGCAGCTTGAAACCCATTGTATTTGTCGTGTCGACAAGAGGAGTTTTTATGCGCGACATCGACCCCGGTTCTCTTCCCGAACGCAAACGCGGCTCCGGCGTGAAAATGGTCTACGACCTGCTGCGCGATGAGATACTCGACCTCAAGCTCGCCCCCGGCAGCCCGATCGACGAAGTGCAGTTGGCGGAGCGGTTCAAGATGTCGCGGACACCGATCCGCGAAGCGCTGGTGCGCCTCGCCGGTGACGGGTTGATAGAAACGCTGCCGAACCGCTCGACCATGGTGTCGAACATCGACTTTCTCAATCTCAGCACCTTCTTCGACGCCCTCGTCCTCATGTACCGGGTGACGACGCGCCTTGCGGCACAGAACCATCGCCCCGAGGACCTGCCCTCTATCCGTCGCTTCCACGAGGACTATTCGGCGGCAATCGAAGCGCGCGACACGCTGGCGATGATCGCGACCAACGCCGCCTTCCACGCCGCCATCGCCGAGGCCGGGCGCAACCCCTATTTCACCGGCCTTTTTCGCCGGCTGCTCGATGAAGGCCGGCGGATTCTCCGGCTTTATTACCAGTCCTACGATGAACTTTTCCCCCGGCAGTTCGTCGATGAACATGCTGAGATCATTGCCGCGATCGAGGCACGCGATGTCGAGGAGGCCGATCGCCTGGGCAAGGTTCACGCCGAACAGATCGTCGCCCAGGTGCAGAAGCTTTTCAGCCGCAACGGCAAGCTCGACATAGCACTATAACAGATCTTGTATTTTTCTTGTCGACAAAAAGAACACAGGATGTTATTTCCATCCGTGAACAGGTCGGCGACCTTTGCCGATCAAGCCTCGCCCAGCGCTGAAGGAGATCGACATGAAGGCCACAATTTTTTCCGGCGTCATTCCCGCCCTGATGACGCCCTGCACGGACGACCGCACGCTAGACTTCGACGCACTGGTGCGCAAGGGCAAGGAATTGATCGAAAAAGGCATGTCCGCCGTCGTCTATTGCGGCTCGATGGGTGACTGGCCGCTGCTGACGGATGGGCAGCGCATGCAGGGCGTGGAGCGTCTGGTGCAGGCTGGCATTCCGGTCATCGTCGGCACCGGCGCCGTCAACACCGCCTCTGCCGTCGCGCACGCCGCGCACGCCCAAAAGGTCGGTGCCCAGGGCCTTATGGTGATCCCACGCGTCCTGTCGCGCGGCACAGTCGTTGCCGCCCAGAAGAACCACTTCAAGGCGATCCTTTCGGCTGCCTCGAACCTGCCGGCCGTCATCTACAACAGCCCCTATTACGGCTTTGCCACCCGCGCCGATCTGTTCTTCGCGCTGCGCCAGGAACACAAGAACCTCGTCGGCTTCAAGGAATTCGGCGGCGCGGCCGACATGCGCTACGCGGCCGAAAACATCACCAGCCGCGACGATGACGTCTCGCTGATGATCGGCGTCGACACCTGCGTCTTCCACGGCTTTGTCAACTGCGGCGCCGTCGGCGCGATCACCGGCATCGGCTGCGTGTTGCCGAAGGAAGTCATCCACATGTGCAACCTCGCACAGGGCGCGGCCGCCGGCGATCCGGATGCCCGCCAGCGCGCCCTGGAACTGGAATCGGCGCTTGCCGTTCTCTCCTCCTTCGACGAGGGCCCGGACCTAGTTCTCTACTTCAAGCACATGATGGTGCTGAAGGGCGACAAGGAATACACGCTGCACTTCAACGAGACGGATGTGCTCTCCGAGAGCCAGCGCGGCTATGTCGAAGCCCAGTTGAAGCTGTTTGACACCTGGTACGCCGAGTGGAGCAAGCTGCCGGGCGCCGTGCAGACATATAAAGCCTCTGCATAATCCATCGGTTTGAGTTGACGGCCCTCCTCTCTGAACTGATCCCCGACGGTTGATGTCCAACTTTCGGGTTCAGTTCATTCGGAGGGCTTGTCATTTGTAAACCAGCGAGAAAGATGCAGTCGTCACGAGAACGCGTCGAGACTTTTGTCGAAAAGGCGATCAAGCAGTTCCAACTCGACTGCCGTCAGTACGATACCTTCCATCTCGGACTTCCGGCGGGCGGCAAAGCGGCGTTGCGACGGCAGGCGGGCGCCGCTGCCGACGATCGCTTCGAAGAGCAGCTCGGCACGGGCGAAGGGATCGCCGGGGCGGCCGGCGGCAAAGGCTTGCGGCGACATCGCAATGATGAGTTCGCCATGGAACGGGGCGAGTGTCGTCGTGCCGAGATAGTCGAGCACCTCAGGGCTGGTGAGGTCGCCGATCATGATACCGGCGAGAAGTTCGATCATCGTGCCGATGGCCGATCCCTTGTGTCCGCCGAAGGGCAGCATGGCGCCTGCAAGGGCGGCTTCCGGATCGGTCGTCGGATTACCGTCGGCATCGATCGCCCAGCCCTCGGGAAGCTGCTTGCCGGCGCGGCGGTGCAACTCGATTTCTCCTCGGGCAGCGACGGAGGTCGCAAAGTCGAAGACGTAGGGCGAAGTGTCGTTGCGCGGCCAGCCGAAGGCGAAGGGGTTTGTACCGAGCAGCGGCTTGTTGCCGCCGGCAGGCGCGACGGTCGCATAGCTCGGGCACATAACGAGGCCCGCAAGACCCTCTTTGGTCACCGCCTCCACCTCCGGCCAGAGCGCTGAGAAGTGGCTGCAATCGTTGATGACGAGGGCGGCAATGCCGAGCCTGCGGGTGCGTTCGGCCAGCGCCGGCAGACCGAGTTCGAAGGCCGCATTGGCAAAGCCGCCTTTTGCATTGACCTTGACGATGGCGGAACCTTCGTTGAGATCCAGTTCCGGCACGGCGTCCGGCTTCACCTTGCCTGATTTGACTGTGCGCAGCGCGCCCTCGATACGGTAGATGCCGTGCGATTTGCAGGCGTCGCGCTCACCGGCAACGATGACGCGGGCAAGCGCACCGGCCTGCAAGGTGTTGAGGCCGGCCTTGCGGAAGATGGCTTCAATACGGCTATGCAAGTCGACAATCGTCAAGGTGGTCATCGTCATGCTGCGCTTCTCCTCGGCCGACTTTACGGGGCCCTTTCTGCATACATAAAGTATGCAGGATTTCAACTTCTGCAGTTCACCGATTGGCAAATTTCGCAGGCAACTCTGGTTTTTCGCCGCCGACCATCAAGCGCACCTTGCGGTGTTCAATCATGAGGAGGCCATCAAGGCGTTGATCTCGGCGCGCGACGGCATGGCGAGGGCGGTGCCCGGCCGGGTTACGGCGATTGCAGCGGTCGCAGAGCCGAAACGGACGGCCTCGATCGGTGTTTGTCCTTCGGAAATCGCCGTCGCGAAACCGCCGAGAAAGGCGTCCCCCGCCCCGGTGGTGTCGATGACATTTCCTGCCGAGAATGCAGGGACGAATTGGCTCTGATCAACGGTGTGATAATACGCGCCGCGTCCGCCAAGGGTGATGACCGCCGCCCGCGCTCCTCGATCCAGCAGGGTGCGGCCCGCCGCACGGACCTGCTCATCGGTTGTGATTGCATGCCCCACCAATTCGGCGGCTTCCACCTCATTGGGTACGATGAAATCGCACAGGCCGTAGATCTCATCCGGGATGGCGCGCGCCGGCGCGGGGTTGAAGACCGTCGTGACCCCTGCCCTTTTCGCCATCGAGAGACCGTGCAAGGCGGCCTCGAGCGGCTGTTCGAGCTGCGTCATGAAAATCTGAGCGCTTTCGATCGCCGCCCGGTTCGCATCGACATCTTCGATGCCGATAAGGCCCGCGGCGCCCGGCACGACAATGATGGCATTGTCGCCGCTCACTTCGTCGACGAAGATGAAGGCAGCACCACTGGAAACGCCGTCCATTTTCATCACATTGGCTTTGACACCCGCCGCCGCATAGGCCGCAAGAGCCATCTCGCCGAACGGGTCGTTGCCTACCCGTGAAATGAAGGTCACCTTGCCGCCGGCCTTTGCCGCGGCGATCGCCTGGTTGGAACCCTTGCCTCCCGGCCCGAGCGTGAAACCCGATCCCATCAACGTCTCGGCAATATGGGGCAGGCGTTTTGCTTTATAGGCGGTGTCGGCTGCAAAAATGCCGAGGATGACAATCCCGCTTTTCTTGCTCATCTCAGAGCCTCATCCGCCGGAATGACGCCCTTGGTCAGAAGGAAGCATCCGTAGAAGCGCAATTCCCCCGTTGCGATGACGCAATAGGCCTTTTTGGCGATTTCGTAGAAGGCCATGCGTTCGACGGGATACATCGGCGATGGCTTGCCCTCGGCACGATCGACGATCGCCTGGACTTCCTGCTGAATCGGGGGAATTTCATCCGGCTTGCCGATCACTTCCATGCGACCCACCGATGGCTGGATCGGCGTGTCCAGCGGCAAGACCGAAAGGATCGCATCGATTGCCTGCGGCGCGGGAATGTTTTCCATGGTCAGCAGCGTCCCCAGGCGAGTCTGCCGGGCAATCGAATCCGACGGAAAATTCATGTCTGAGATGACGAGATAGTCGCCGTGTCCCATATTGCAAAGTGCTTGAAGAATGTCGCCGTTGAGTTCGGCCCGAATTCCCTTGAGCATCGATCTTCCATCCTTTCGTTGCCGGAGCACCGGCCTGCTTCAATTCGTATGGCCGGCGCTTTCCGCCTTGGACTGCGGGCTTGGGCCGCTCGAACCGCGCACGATCAGCGATCCGTCGACCATTTCGTCCTCCGCGACCGGCGGTTCCGCCAAGAGAAGGCCGACCGCACGCCGGGCCAGCATGTCGGCCGGCTGGCGTATGGTCGTCAGCCTGGGAACGACAAGATTGGCGAGCGATATATCGTCAAACCCTGTCACCGACAGTTTGCGCGGCACGTCGATCTTCAGGTCGCGCGCTGTGCGCAGCGCGCCGATGGCCTGCTGATCGCTGGCAGCCGCAATCGCCGTCGGCCGGTCCTGTGGCGGGCGCGAAAGCAGGTCACGGGCAATTCTTTCCCCGGACTCGTAGTCGAACCTGCCATAGGCAATTTCCAGTTCAACGGGTTCGCCGGTCTTGCCGAACTCCTCCAAGCGGCCGACGAAGCCTTCCTTGCGCATGCGCCCCGCCTCGGTATCGGCCGGTCCGGCAATATAGGCGATGCGTCGGTGCCCCAGTCCGTAGAGATGGTCGGCAATCAGCGCGGCTGCCTGCGCATGGTTGGTCGACACCAGAGGAAATGTGCCGAAGCGCCGGTCCAGCGAGATGATCGGCACCGATGCCGGCAGCTGGAGGCCCGAACCGTCGCTCGAAGCCACGACGATGATGCCGCGCACCGACCGATGGAGGAAGGCTGAAACGTGGCTCTGCTCCGCCTCGCGGTCGTCATGCGAGCTTGCCAGCATAAGGCTATGCGCACGCTCCAGCGCCGCACGCTCGACGCTTGCCGCAAGTTGGGCGAAGAACGGATTGGTGATGTCGGGAACGATGAGGCCGATGACGTCGGTTCTGCTGGTGCGCAGCGCTCTCGCGGTGACGTTCGGGCGGTAACCGAGCGCTGAAATAGCGTCGTTGACCTTTTCCCGCAGCATGGGTTTGACCGCGGTTTCGCCCGACAGCACACGCGAAACGGTGCCGACAGAGACGCCTGCATATTCGGCAACATCCTTGACTGTCGGCATCTTTGACATTTTTGACATCCCGCAGCTACTTGACGGCGCCCGCGGTCATCCCGGCGATGATGTGCTTTTCCAGGACGACGCCGACGACGACAAGCGGCAGGATGCCGGCGGTGGAAAGGGCAGCCATCGACCACCAGTTGATGCCCTGGCTGCCTGTCTGGCTGGCAATCATCACCGGCAGCGTGTTGGTATTGGTGGAGGTCAGCAGTGCGGCGAAGAAATATTCGTTCCAGCACAGGATCAGCGCCAACAGGAAGGCGGCCACCATGCCCGGCAGAACGAGCGGCACGATGATGCGGGCAAAGGCGCCCCAGATCGACAGGCCATCGACCAGGGCTGCCTCCTCGAGTTCTACCGGGATCGTGGCGAACTGGTCGCGCATGATCCAGACGACGATCGGCAGCACCATCAGCGTATAGACGGCGATCATGCCGGCATAAGTGTCGAGCAGCGCCAGCTCCTTATAGAGAACCAGGAACGGCAGGGCGAGGACGACCGGCGGCATGATCAGCTGCGACAGGAAGAAAAAGGAAATGTCGGAATTGCGCATATGGCCGAACTTGTAGGAAAAGCGGCTGAGGCCGTAGGCGGCCAGCGATCCGAGCACGACCGCAAGCGCGGATGCGGTCACGGAGATGATGACGCTGTTCCAGAGCCGGCGCATAAATTCATCGCGCACCGTCGATACCTGGGAGATCGTATCGGGAGAGAGCCCGAGCGAGCGCCAGCCGAGCCAATTGGGCGTAAAATTGAACCAGGGGACCAGATTGCCGCGCATGACATCGGCAGCCGTTTTGAACGAGGTCGAAACCGTCCAGAACAGCGGGAAGATGCAGACACACGCCCAGGTGACGAGCAGCCCGTAGACGGCCAGGCGCATCGCCCACCAGCGAATGCGCTGAGCTCGCCCGTATTTTTCGAAATCGATGCGAACCATCAGAGCCTTCCTGTCATCCGCTTCACGATACGGTCTGCGATCTTCATCAGCATTGTCATCCCGAAGACGATGATCACCAGATAGACGAGCGCGAGCAAGGTACCGTACCCGACATTCGACCGGTCGCGGTATTCACGATAGATGAAACTGGTAACGGAGTCGGTCGCGCCGCCCGGGCCTCCCGACGTCACCGTGATGATGATGTCGGCGAGCTTGAGCTTGAAGATCACGCGGATCATCACCGCCGTCACCGAAACCGGCAGCATGAGCGGGAAAGTGACCTTCCAGAAGCGCTGCCATTTGGTAGCCCCATCGACTTCGGCCGCCTCCAGCACCTCCCTGGACAAGCCCTGCAATCCGGCAAGCAGCATGATCATCATGAAGGGAATGAAGGTCCAGGCATCCATGATCATGATCGACAGCTTCGCCGTCAGCGGATCGCCGAAGAAGGACGGGTTTTCCCAGCCGAGCCAGCGGGCGAAGCGCGCGATCGGGCCGAAACGGGTCTCCAGCATCGATTTGCCGACCATCCAGCTCACCGCGACCGGCGACAGCATCAAAGGGATGAGGAAGGTGACCCGCCAGAATTTTCGGGCGATAATTTCCTGGTTGAGGAGCAGCGCCAACCCGAACGCGATTGCATATTCGACCACGATCGCCAGGCAGTAAAGGACCATGTTCAGCAGGGCATTGGCATAGAACGGATCGGCGATCATCCGGCGCACATTGTCGAGCCCATTGAAGCGCCGACCGGTCGAGGAGGCGAGGTTCCAATCGGAAAAGCCGATCCAGAGCGCGAAGAGCAGCGGGAAGACCACCATCGACACGACGAAAAGCGCGGCAGGCAGAACAAAAAGCGCCTTCTTGCCCGGCTCGCCGTAGATGACGACGCGCGTGACGCAAAGAACGGCGGCCCAGAGAAAATAGGCATAAAGAACCGGCCGCCAGTTCGCAAAACCCCACCCGGTCCAGCCGAGTTCATGCGCCCCCTGCAAGACAAAGGATGTTATGAACCATATGGCGCTCAGCCATAGAGCCGTGCGGCCCCAGAAACGACGGCTCGCGGAAATGGAGCCGGCTTCGACCGTGTGGAGCAGGTCGCCTTCGACTGTCGACATGATTTTCCTCGCCCGGACGGAATGGGCGCCGGCGAACCGCTTCCGGTCCGCCGGCGTATTGGTGTCAAACGATCAGAGCCCGAGGCTCGCCCGATAGAGTCTCAGCTGGCTGTCGCGGCCGATCTGGTCGGTGATCTTTTCCCAGGCGGCCGCAATCGCATCCGCGGTCTCCTGCGCCGACTTGTACTGTCCGGCAAAGCCCTTAGCCAATTCGTCCTCGGCGACGGAATAATATTGGAAGATACCGGGAATGCGCGGTTCGATGGCGGCGTTCGGGTGGTTGTAGCTGTCCGCGTTCGAACCCAGGTAGTCCTCGATATAGGCGCGGTCGTAACCTGCCTTTTCCCATTCGTCGTAGTTGAAGTTGGACTGGCGGTAAGGCTGGAAACCGGAGGGATAGGCCGACGTCCACAAGGACAGATCCTTGCCGCCAAGATGGGCGGCGGCGGACCAGGCCGCCTTTCGCTTCTTCTCGTCGCCGGAGACCTGCTTGGTGACATAGATGCCCCAGCCGAGATAGGCCATATTGGGCGCTTCGTTATACTTGTCTTCCCACTGCCCGGTCTTACGGTTGTAAACCCGGTTGGAGCCGCGGTTGATGCCGAAGCCGACCACATCGCCGACGACCGACGAGTCCGAAGTGCGCGCGCCGGACCCGACGTCGCCCCACCACATCAGCATGGCGCCGGTGCCCGCCAGGAACTGCGAGAAGGCCGTGGTGCCGGGGTCGGCATTGATCTGATCGGCCGGATAGGCCTTGGCCGCGATCAGATCCAGGACGTCCTGGATCGCCTGGACCCATGCGGGGTTATTGACCAGCGGCTTCATGTTTTCGGGATCGAACAGCCAGGCCGGATCGCCGGGATATTTGGCATAGGCCGTCGCGCGGTTCTCGATGAAATAGAAGCCGAAACCACCCCAGCCCTTCAGCGGATCGAGATAGCCATAGGCCGGCTGGCCGGTCAGAGGATCGGTCTTGCCGATCAGCGCCTTCGAGGCCGCGTTGACCTCCTGCCAGGTCTTCGGCGGCTCGGCCATGCCGCTGATGGAGCCCTCTCCGAAGTAATCCTTGCGATAGGCGAAGGTGTGGCAGTCGCCGTCGATCGTGACGCGATAGGTCTTGCCGCCCCAGGTGCCGACCGGCGGCTTCAGGTAACTCACCAGGTCGTCGGCCTCGATCTGCTTTGCAGCCCAGTCCGGCATCTCGTCCAGCAGTCCGCGTCCGGCAGTATCGCCTTCGAACGGAGCGCCCATTTCCAGAATGTCGAAATCGACCGTGCCGGTCGCGATCGACTGCTGAAGGCGGGCATTGTAGTCGGCTTGCGCAAGGTCGATCCAGTTGATCTTGGCGCCGGTATAAGCCTCCCAGGGCTTCAGGAAGCCGCGGAACAGGAAGTTGTGCAGGTTTTGATTGTTGAGCCCCATGAAGGTCAGCTCGACACCGGCAAATTCGCCCTGCTTGACGTTGGCCTTGGTCGGACCGAGGCAGAGTTCGCCGACCTTCTGCCAGTCCGCATCCGTCGGCGAGCCCTTGCCGACGCCCGGGATCTGCAGGATCTGGGCGCGCAGATCGTCGGCGGCGGCAATCGCCATGCCGGGAATTCCGCCCATCGCGCCCGATAGACCGAGCAGAGCCGCAGCACTCGCAGTTCCGCGCAGGACGTCGCGGCGACTTGCCTGACGGCGCATCAATGCATCGTATATTTCGACTTTCATACTTTCCTCCTCCACGTTTTTGCGCTGCCGCCAGCCCGTCTTTCCGGATTGGCTCCGGTCCGATTTTCGCACTGGTCTCATGCAGAACTATCTGGTAAACAAAAAAATGAAACGTTTCATATTGATGTTCGAAACCGCTCCTCTCGGCCTCGCCAGCGAGAATTAGACGGCAAGCGGCAAAAGTCAACATGAAATGAAACGTTTCATGGAGGAGGTCTGACAGCATGTACGAGCAGCGGCAGGGTGCGTTTCGCCAAGCCTCATGCCTTGGATTTTGTCGAGAGATGCATATCTCCCGGAACCGCCGGGGGAGCTGGAAAGCGAGTGGGGAGGCACATGGCTGAGGTCAATATTTCGGAGGCGCGCAAGGCCTATGGCGCCGTAAATATCCTGCATGGCGTTGATATCGACATTCGCGACGGCGAATTTGTGGTGCTCGTCGGCCCGTCCGGTTGCGGCAAATCGACATTGCTGCGCATGGTCGCGGGGCTCGAAAGCATCACCGGCGGCACCATCTCGATCGGCGGAAAGGTCGTCAACAATCTGCCGCCGAAGGATCGCGACATCGCCATGGTCTTTCAGAGCTATGCGCTCTATCCGCACAAAACCGTTGCCGAAAACATGGTCTTTGCGCTCCGTCTGCAGAAACAGCCTGCCGATATCATCAAGCAGCGGCTGCAGGCGGCGGCCGAAACGCTTGACCTCGTGCCCTATCTCGACCGCTATCCGCGCCAGCTTTCGGGCGGCCAGCGCCAGCGCGTGGCGATGGGACGCGCCATTGTCCGGTCACCGCAGGTTTTCCTGTTCGACGAGCCCTTGTCGAACCTCGACGCCAAGCTGCGCGTGCAGATGCGCAAGGAGATCAAGGAACTGCACCAGCGATTGAGAACCACGACGATCTATGTCACCCACGATCAGGTCGAAGCGATGACCATGGCCGACAAGATCGTGGTCATGCAGGGCGGCAAGGTCGAACAGATTGGCACGCCGCTGGAACTCTACGATCGTCCCCGCAATACATTCGTTGCGGCCTTTATCGGCTCACCGTCGATGAATCTGCTGAAAGGCCGCTACAAGGCCGATGGTGCGATCTTCGTCACCGAGACCGGCGACGAGATCGCGCTCGGTTTTAACCCGCAGGCGTCCGAAGGGCAGGCCGTGCTTCTCGGCGTGCGGCCCGAGCACCTGTCGCTCAGCCCAAGCGGCCTCGACACGACCGTCAGCGTCACCGAACCTACCGGCCATGAGACGATGGTTTTCCTGCGCTACGGGACCGGCGAGCTTGTCGCGGTGCTGTCCGACCGTCACGAGTTTAAACCGGGGCAGGTCGCGACGATCGCTGCTCGGCCAGGAAAGCTTCATCTTTTCGATGCGGCATCCGGCAAGACATTACGACCGGATTGAGCGGTATCGCTTCAAAAGCCGCCGAGATAGGTTCAAAGTGAAGATCGGGCTGACGGACCTCGAATTCTTCCGCTCGGCCTCGGCTATGGCTGGCCACCGCAGACGCGGCCGCTACGCACTCGATTTGGAGTAGAGACCAAGGTTGTTGCCGAGGGCGAACCCGCAACCCTGATAAAATTTCGACAACGCCCCTTCTCGCTGTGAGACCAACCAGACGCTGCTGCATCCCTCGGCCTTTGCTGTTTCGAAAACTGCTGATAGCAGCGCAGTCCCTATTCCCGCACCTTGGGCTTCAGGCAGCACCGACAACTCGTCAAGATAAACGACCGGACCGGCATGGCGCCGCTGTCGTATGCCCAACGCGATCCCCAGCACCTTGCCTCCGTCAAAGGCCGCAAGCGCAATGGATTTCGGCGTTCCAAGCACGGTGTTTACATTTTCAGCCGCCGCTTCAAGCGACCAATTCTCGTTCCACGGAGGTCCCGAATAGGCGCTGACCAGCACAGTGGCGGCGTCATTGAGATGTTCTAGCGTAAGACGTTTAATCCGAAACGACATAAATCCACCTGACGTTGAGTGAATTGACATTTGCCGCAGTTCGATCCGTAACGCAACAGGCTCCGAGCCGGACGATCTACGGAAACGACAAAGCTGTAAGCTTGACACAACCAGCGACCGCGCTTTACGACTGTCGGTATTCACCAGGGGGGTCCCGCAAGGGGCTGAGATACTGCTGGACAATGAGGCTTTGCCTGTTGTGGCGCAGTGACCCGTTGAACCTGATCCAGTTCATACTGGCGTAGGGACGGTGCAAGCGCTCGAAGGCTTTGGATTCACGCGTGGAATCCGTGCCGGTGTCTTTCCATCATTCCGGCTGATTGACTGGGTCTCCAACTTACAACTTGGAGCCTCAAACCATGACCATTGCCGCAAAGAACCTCACCCTGACCGTCACCACCGGCCCGTTGCCGGCATCGCGGAAGATCCATATTCCAGGAGATATTCATGGCGATATCCGCGTGCCGATGCGCGAAATCAGTGTCCATCCGACTGCCGGCGAGCCGCCTGTCATCGTCTATGATTCCTCCGGCCCCTACACGATCGAAGGTGCGGAGATCCGCATCGAGCAGGGCCTGTCTCCACTGCGCCGCGACTGGGTGCTGGCCCGCGGCGACGTCGAAGCCTATGACGGCCGCCATGTCCGCCCCGAGGACAACGGCTTTGTCAGCGGCGACCGGCTGACGCCGGAATTTCCGGGGCGGCGCCGGCCGCTGCGCGAAGGACGGCAAAGCCGTCACCCAGCTCGCCTACGCACGGGCCGGCATCATTACGCCGGAGATGGAGTTCGTCGCCATTCGCGAGAATCTCGGCCGCAAGGCCAAGGCTGAAGTGCTGGTGCGTGACGGCGAGAGCTTCGGCGCCGATATTCCCGATCATGTGACGCCGGAATTCGTCCGCCGGGAAGTCGCCGCCGGCCGGGCGATCATCCCCGCCAACATCAACCACCCCGAAAGCGAACCGATGATCATCGGCCGCAATTTTCTGGTGAAGATCAACGCCAATATCGGCAACTCCGCCGTCACCTCGTCGATGGCTGAAGAAGTCGAGAAGATGGTCTGGGCCGCCCGCTGGGGCGCCGATACGGTCATGGATCTGTCGACCGGGCGCAACATCCACAATATCCGCGAATGGATCATCCGCAATTCGCCGCTGCCGATCGGCACGGTGCCGCTTTATCAGGCGCTGGAGAAGGTCGGCGGCATCGCCGAGGATCTTAGCTGGGAAATCTATCGCGATACGCTGATCGAGCAGGCCGAACAGGGCGTTGACTATTTCACCATCCATGCCGGCGTGCGGCTGCGTTACATTCCGCTCACCGTCAACCGCGTCACCGGCATCGTCTCGCGTGGTGGCTCGATCATGGCCAAGTGGTGTCTGCATCATCACCGCGAAAACTTCCTCTACGAGCATTTCGAGGAGATCTGCGAGATTTGCCGGGCCTATGACGTCTCCTTCTCGCTCGGCGACGGCCTTCGCCCCGGCTCGATCGCCGATGCCAATGATGCGGCCCAATTTGCCGAACTCGAAACGCTCGGCGAACTGACGAAGATCGCCTGGGCCAGGGATTGCCAGGTGATGATCGAGGGGCCCGGCCATGTGCCGATGCACAAGATCAAGGAAAACATGGACAAGCAACTCGCCGTCTGCGGCGAGGCGCCCTTCTACACGCTGGGGCCGCTGACCACCGATATCGCCCCCGGCTACGACCACATCACCTCCGGCATCGGCGCGGCGATGATCGGCTGGTTCGGCACGGCCATGCTCTGCTACGTCACCCCGAAGGAGCATCTCGGCCTGCCCGACCGCAGCGACGTCAAGACCGGCGTCATCACCTATAAGATCGCCGCCCATGCGGCCGACCTTGCCAAGGGCCATCCCGCGGCGCGCCTTCGCGACGATGCGCTGTCGCGGGCACGTTTCGAATTCCGCTGGGAAGACCAGTTCAACCTCTCCCTCGACCCGGAGACGGCCCGCTCCTTCCACGATGAGACGCTTCCGAAGGAAGCGCACAAGGTGGCGCATTTCTGTTCGATGTGCGGCCCGAAATTCTGCTCGATGCGCATATCGCATGACATCCGCGCTGAAGCGCAGAAGGAGGGGCTGGACGCGATGGCGGCGAAATACCGGGAGGGCGGCGATCTCTATATGCCGATCGAGACCTCCGCGCACGGGGCGGACTGACATGCGCGTGCTTGTCAAAGGCGCCGGCGTCGCCGGCCTCACCGTCGCCCGCGAGCTGCATGCCCGCGGTGCCGATGTCACGGTCTTCGACCCGCATCCGAATTTCGCCCATGCCGCGTCCTGGCTCGCCGGCGGCATGCTGGCGCCCTGGTGCGAGCGGGAAAGCGCCGATGAGGCAGTGCTGACGCGCGGCCTCGATGCCGCCGATCGCTGGGAAGCGATCCTGCCCGGCAAGGTCGTCCGCAACGGCACGCTGGTCGTTGCCTCGACGCGCGACCATGGCGAGCTGAAGCGATTTGCCAGCCGCACGACCGGTTATCAATGGGTTGAAGAGGACGATATCGCCGCCCTGGAGCCCATGCTCGCCGCCCGTTTCAGGCACGGTCTGTTCTTCCCCGGTGAGGCGCATCTGAACCCTCGCCAGGCGCTGCACGGGCTGAAAGAGCAACTGACGGCAAACGGCGTCACCTTTACCGGCGTAGATGTGAGCGATGACGATTTCTCCGATATCGTCGACTGCACAGGTGCCGCCCGCATCGGGCAAGAGCGCGATCTGCGCGGCGTGCGGGGTGAAATGCTCTATCTCCATACCGAAGAGGTCACCCTTGCCCGGCCCGTCCGCCTGCTGCATCCGCGCTTCCCCGTCTATATCGTCCCGCGCAGCAACGGGTTGTTCATGATCGGCGCAACGATGATCGAGACCGATTCCGACGGCCCGATCACCGCACGTTCGCTGATGGAATTGCTGAACACGGCCTATGCGCTGCACCCGGCCTTTGCCGACGCCGCCGTCGTCGAGACCGGCGCCGGCATTCGCCCTGCCCTGCCCGACAATCTTCCACGCGTCCTGCGGGAGGGGAAGGCCGTCGTTTTCAATGGCCTCTATCGCCACGGCTTTCTGCTGGCGCCGACCATGGCGGCCGAGGCTGCCGATCTCGTTTTTTCCCAACAGCCGAAGCAAAGGAACACCCAATGCAACTGATCATCAATGGCGAAGCCCAGACAACCGCCGCCACAACGCTTTTGCAGCTTCTGGCCGCGCTCGACTACGAAGGCGACTGGCTGGCGACCGCCGTCAATGGCGAACTGGTCCATCGCGAGGATCGCGGCGAGCATATGCTGAACGATTATGACCGGATCGAAATCCTGACCCCGATGCAGGGAGGCTGAGCATGCTTAATCTTTACGGACGTCAAATCGCATCACGCCTTCTTCTCGGCACCGCCCGTTACCCCTCACCCGCCATCCTCGCCGAAGCCATCACGCGCTCTAAAACGGAGATCGTCACCGTATCGCTGCGCCGCGAAATGGCCGGAGGGCGCAATGGCGGCGCTTTCTTCGACATGATCCGTGCACTCGGCGTTCACGTTCTTCCCAACACGGCCGGCTGCCACGGCGTGTCCGAGGCGGTGCTGACGGCGAAGATGGCCCGCGAAGTGTTTCGCACCGATTGGATCAAGCTGGAGGTGATCGGCAATCACGACACGCTGCAGCCGGATGTTTTCGCGCTCGTGGAAGCGGCCGGCATTCTGACCGGCGAAGGCTTTCAGGTCTTTCCGTATACGACGGACGACCTGGTCGTTGCCGAGCGTCTGATCGACGCCGGATGCCGGGTGCTGATGCCCTGGTGCGCGCCGATCGGATCTGCGGCGGGACCACAAAACCTTTCAGCCCTTCGATCGATGCGGGCGCATTTTCCCGACGTACCGCTCATCGTGGATGCCGGCATCGGCCGGCCTTCACATGCTGCTATCGTCATGGAGCTCGGCTTCGATGGCGTGCTGCTGAACACCGCGGTTGCCGGCGCCGGCGACCCCGCCGCAATGGCGGAGGCCTTTGCCAAGGCAATCGATGCCGGCAGGCAGGCATTCGGCGCCGGCATGCTGGAGCCGCGCGACATGGCCGTGCCTTCGACGCCCGTGATCGGAAAGGCGGTGTTTGCATGAAGTCGACGGTTTCTGCTTGATCTTCCCACAGCCGACGCTCATCGGTTGGGTCTGCGATATACTTCGAACGGATTACGGGCCAGATCACGCGTGGCGACCGGTGTGCTTGGATGCAGCGACAGTTTCAAGCGGCGCGGACCCGATCGCGGCCGCCAAGTTTGGCGGCGTAAAGTGCTTGATCGGCGCGTCTATAGAGTTCAGCCGCAGTATCCTCACTGAGGGAGGCTGCAACGCCTGCCGAACAGGTGTAGGCAAAATCGGGGGATTCCGTCAGCGGGCGGGAAAACCGGATCATCGTCAACATGTTTTCGATGATCTCGACGGCGTCCTCCAAAGCCGTGTCCGGCATCGCCAAAACAAACTCTTCTCCTCCGACGCGACCGAAACAGTCGTTGCGCCGGACATGCTGGTGGATTCGTTGCGCAAAGTCCTTCAGCACGAGATCACCGGCGTGATGGCCGAGCCTGTCGTTGATGTGCTTGAAGTTGTCGATGTCGAGCACGGCAAGGCATCCCTCGCTACCGTCTTTGGCGGCAACAAGCATGTCCTCTATCCGCGCCATGACGAATCTCCGGTTTGCAACCCCGGTCAGCTCATCGGTCTGCGAAGCCTTGACCGCAAAGTCGCGGTCCTGCCGAACACTTCTCTCCTCGGCACGCAGGGTTGTGATATCGCTTGCAACGCACAGCATCCAGCCGTTTTTCTGGACAGACTCGGTCATCCAGAGCCAGCGGCCGTCCATCAGGTCTGTTTCGAACGCCCGGTAGCCGATTTTCCCCCGGCGGGACTGCGTCGAGCGCAGCCACTCGTCGAATTTTTTTGCGTGAATGACAGTGCCCTGACCGCGTTCGAAATTGCGTCGCATGAGATCCGGCCAAAGCGGGGTCTCGTCCCGCTCGATGAAATACGCCGACCGGAACGCCAGGTTGGCGTAGCGCAGCCGGTCGCTAGAGTCATAGACCGCCATGAGCGTCGAGGTGTTCGCAGAGAGCTGCAGAAGCTGTTCAGCGATCTCGTCCATATTGGATCCCGTCTGGTTACCACAACCATGCATACCGCGCCATTTCTACGTGAAAAGTCTCGTGAGACAAAGGCCCCTAAGTCGGTTATCGGCCTCCGGATGCCTGGCGGGCACCAGAGATATCCCGATAAGCGCTGGCTCCAAGTGGATGTTGCAGATATCGCCCCGCCGTCATTGGGCGCAACTGGCCGATAGTGACGTGCCCAAGCTGTCCGTGAGACGCGGATCTGTTGTGGCTAGCCACCGCTCTGGGGAAAAATACGTCTTCGTCCTCACCTGCGAATCTGACGTCGCCTTCAGACCAAGGACAAAATTGAAGTTATTTTCGCTGCCGGCTTCGCGCGTGAAGCTGAGATAGGAGCCGAATCGCTCGTATTCGACATTTCGAAGGTTTTGGATCGACGCAAGAGTATCCTCGAAATCGCGCCAGCACGCCTGCTTCACGATGATCTCGAAAATGCGCAGGACGGCCGGGGCGAGGTGCCCCTTCGCGTCTGTCGCCGGCCCAATGATCTTGGCGCGGATATCGACAACATCGCCGGTTTCATTTCCACGAACCTTGACGAAGGTGGAACTGAGGGGACGCACCTCGTCCCGTTCGTAGATGCGCTGAAAATAACATTCATAACTGCGATTGCGCATCGATGCGGCTTTCCAGTCGCTCATCTCGATGCCGGCCCCTCGAAGAGCACCGCACATATTCGGGCCCGAAACGCGCCACATCCGCAGAAATTGACTTGCCCATTCCGGCTTCGGGACCTCGATCAGCGGCAGCGATATAGACATCGGCGGGAGAGGAGAAGGAGCCGCCGTGCCGGGGCCGATGGCCATGGGCGCTGATTGGACAGCCGTGTCGAGAGCTCCATCGTCAGAGAGCCCGACCGGATCGTCGAGGTCGTGGAGTTCACGGTAAAAGACAAGCGTACTTGCAAAAAGCAAACCGGATATCAAAAGTATCGACCAAAGCAGCCAGCGGCTGCGGCTCCGCAATCTGGAGTTCCAGCGCCGATGGGGGATGTCGGGAGGAGGATCGACTGCTGATAGCGTTTTATCCACGGCGACCTCACAAGCAAAATCGGAGCGGATGCGAGTTTGAACCCAATCAAGCTCGATCCCGTTTGCAACCAGCCGCTGTCGGTCGGCGCGTCAGCCAATGCCCCTGCTGGCGGCTCTTTCTGAGGTGAGCAACGCATGTGCAAAACGGTACAGTCTGTCCGACTCACCTTCGACACTTTTGAGTGTGAGGTCGCCTCTGTGGAGCGTCAAGCAGCAAGCCTGTCGGACGGCATTCACCCCCTCAAAATTGGTGGGAAGAGCGCATTGGCCGCCTCAGGACACCTACATCAGACCGCTTCGCGACAACTGCGCTGACCCCGCATTGTCAGCCGCCCATTGATCTTCATACACTCGGTATCGCGTTCGCGGCAGACCGATCCGCCTACGGTTCGCGTATTGCGTTATCCAGGCCCCGCAGCAACGGATACAGGAAATAGGAGATCACTGTGCGCTTGCCGACCTTAATCTCCGTGGACACGGTCATGCCGGGAAGCAGCCGCACTGGCACGTCCGACGCATTCAGCCTGGTGTCGGCGAGCAGGACGCGAGCCTTGAAGAAGGGAGCAGCCGACTGGCTGGGGGTGGTGGTTTGATCCTGCTGGCCGGTCAGGAACGTGTCCTCGCTGATGGTGCGAACCTTGCCGGAGGCCGTGCCGTATTTCTGGAAGGGATAGGCGTCGAGCTTGATACGCGCTTCCTTGCCGACGGCCACCCGGCCGATGTCGCGGGTGTTGATCGAAACTTCGGCTTCGAGCGGCACGTTGATCGGCACCAGGGTAACGATCGGTTCGGCTTCGCGCACCACAGACCCGATGGAGCGCTGGGCGAGATCCAGCACGACGGCGTCGGCGGGTGCGGTCAGCGCCACCATGTTGCGGCGCAGCTTCATCTTTTTCAGTTCCTCGTCGGCCATGTCGCGCTGGCCGCGCAGTTCCACCAGTTGCTCCATTGCGGCGCGGCGGAAGTCCTCGATAAAGGCTTGGCGGTCGGCTCGGAGCTTGGCAAAGGAGTGGGCGGCCTCGTCGGCCCGGCCGCGGACGGCAGTTAGATCGGATTCGACGTCGAGGCGGGCGTCGCGGGAGCCGAGCAGCGTGATCAGCGAACCGCTCTGGTTGTCATAGAGCCTCTCCCGCGCTGCTTCGATCTGAGAGAGCCCATCACGCCTGTCATTGAGCACCGCCTCCTGGTTTTTGCTCGCCACAAGAGCGGCGGATTGGCCGGCGATCTGCTGATCGAAATTCTGCAACTGCGCCACGTAAAAGGCCCGTCGCTGGCCAAAGAGCTGCGCCTGCAACATCTGGTCGGGCGTATCTCCTGCCATCTTCGTATAGTCGTCGCCGGCAAGCTCGGCCTCGATGCGCCTTACCTGGGCATCGAGTGCGGAGAATTTCGCCTGCTGCTGGTCGACATCGGCTTGGCTGAAGGTGGCGTCGAGGGTCGCGAGCGTCTGACCGGTATGCACGACCTCGCCGGCCTTCACCTCGATCGTGCGGATGATCGAGGTTTCGAGCGGCTGTACGACGATGGTCGGCTGGGTGGTGACGAGCTTGCCTGGCGCAATCACCACCTCATCGATCGAGGAGACCGAGGCCCAGGTGATCGCTGCGGCAAGCAGCGCCGTTACGCAGTAGAGCGTCATGCGCGCCACCCGCGGCGGGGCGCGTTCCTCGAGCTCGACAGCATCGGACTGGAATTCGGCAATTGCCGGCGGCAGCGGCGGGCGGGCAGTTAGTGCCCTTCCCTTATCAGGAGCCTTGTCCGAGGCGCCCTTGTCTGAAGGGACCGGCAGGTTTTCACTGGGTTTTCTGGCGTGCGCGTTCATGCGACCTGCCTCATTTGCTGGGCCCACAGGTGGCGATAGGTCATGCAGCGCGATACGAGCTGATCGTGCCGGCCGATATCGGCGACCTTGCCGCGATCGACGACGAGAATGGCATCGGCATCGACGAGCGTCGAAAGCCGGTGCGAGACGATGATGACGGTGCGGCCGGCAGCGATGCGGCTCAGATTCTCGCGGATGATCGCCTCGCTGTCGGGATCGAGCGCGCTCGTCGCCTCGTCGAAAATCAACAGCTTCGGATCGGTGATCAGCGCGCGAGCGATGGCCAACCGCTGCTTCTGGCCACCGGAGAGGTTGGAGCCATTTTCCTCCAGCATCGTGTCGAAGCCGCGCGGCAGACGCTCTATGAACTCCTCGGCGCCGGCGATGCGGGCGACCTCCATGATCTCCTCGATGCTCGCATCGGGCTTGGCGGCGGCGATATTCTCGCGAACCGAGCCGCGAAACAGGAAGTTATCCTGCAGCACGACGCCGATGCTGGTTCTTAAGTGCACAAGGTCGATCTCGCGGCTGTCATAGCCGTCCATGCGCACCAGCCCTTCCTGGCTCTGATAGAGCCCCTGGATGAGCCTTGTGATCGTCGTCTTCCCCGAGCCGCTCTTGCCGACCACGCCGAAGACGCAGCCCGCCGGAACGGCGAAGGAGACATTGTCGAGCGCCGGCGCGCTGTCCGGAGCGTAGCGGAAGGAGACCCTGTCGAATTCGATGCGGCCCTGCAAATGCGGTCGCACGCCACGCCCGCGGCCTGCCTGCTCCGGCCGCTGGTTCATGATCTCACCGAGCATGCGCACGGAGAGCGCCACTTCCTGATATTCATGCGCCATGGTAACGATCTGGACGAGCGGACCGGAGACACGGCCCGCGAGCATGTTGAAGGCGACAAGCGCTCCGATGGTCATCGCGCCGCTGAAGACGTCTAGCGCACCGAGGCCGATGATCGCGACACTCATTAGCTTCTCCAGCAGCCCGGTCATCGCTTGGGCGATGGTCGAGATCTTGTCGACCCGGAACCGCACGGATATCGATTGCGCCGAATAGTCGTCCCAGACCTTGCGCTGGCGCGGCTCCAGCGCCAGCGATTTGACGGTGCGCATGCCGTGCACGGTTTCCACCAGCAAGGCCTGACGGTCGCCTTCCGCCTGGTAAAGCGCCTGCAGGCGGCGCTGGAACGGCCCGACGAGCATCATCACCACCAGCCCGACAAGCGCTGCAAAACCCAGCACAACCAGCGTCAGCTTGACGCTGTAGAGAAGCAGGATCGGCACGAAGACCAGCAGGGAAACACCGTCCAGAAGTGTGAGGAACAGCCGCCCGGTCAGGAATTCGCGGATGCGCCCCGTCTGCTGCATATGCTTGACGAGGACGCCGGCCGAAGCCTGCTCGAAGAGCGCGATCGGCAGATTTAGCAGATGGCCGAAGGTGCGTGTCGCGACGCGGATATCGATCCGGTTCGTCGCGTAGAGCAGCAGATAGCGCCGCAGGAAGGTGAAGGTCGCATCGAAGACGAGTGCGATCGCAATGCCCGCTGTCAGAACCGTCAGCGTCGCATAGCTCTGATGCACCAGCACCTTGTCGATGACGAGCTGAAAGAAGATCGGCGTCGTCAGCCCCAGGCCGTAAAGCACGAAAGCTGCGAGCGCGACATCGCGGAAGAAGCTGCGCTGCTTGATGATTTCGGGGACGAACCAGCGGAAGCCGAACGGCCGGTCCTCATCGGACATGCGATAATTGCGCTTCAGCAGGACGACAGATCCGAGCCAGGCCTTGGCGAATTGCTCTTCGCTCAGCATCATCACTTCGGCGCGTGACGCGAGCGGATCGAGAACGCGAATTCTCTCATCCTCGCCGCTCCCGACAGCGCCAGCGATGACCACCCAATTGCCGTTCGTCAGTTCCGCCAACGCCGGAAAGGCCTCGCCCAGTTGAAACAGCGATCGCCAGTCGAGCGTCAGATGCCGGGCTCTGAGACCGGCATCCTTGGCCATGCGCAGCAACTGCCGCACGGCAACCGGATCGTTGCCGACGGCATAATCATGCTGCAATCTTTCAGGCGCGAGATCGACGCCATGATGACGCGCGACGAGCGCCAGACAGTGCAGGTTGGTATGCAGAAAACCAGTCATGGCCCACCCGAAACAATACGAGACCGAGTCAATATTCGTTTTTTCAGTTGAAGTTCGGCGAAGCGTTCGACGCGCCGGCCTGCTGGATATCGGTCGCCGCCGCCGCCGACATATCGCCGATACGACGGACCGCACCCGCCTCGACCAACCCACCGAGCGCCTTCTGCATCAGATCGACCGCGTTGGCGAAAGCATCGACAGGCATGATGATGCGCTGGCGGAAGACCGGCTTCGGGTTGTTGTTATCGTCGCGATCGGTTGCCGAAAGCGACATCAGGTCGATGCGCACGATCGTTCCCGTAATGGTGATTTCGCCGATGCCGTCTGCGTAAAGTTCGTTGCTCATTGTTCTCTCCTCCGTTGATAATCAATACGTCTTCACTTAAGGCGCTTTACGTTCCATATGACACTCTAACTATTTGAATACGCAGGGATATGTCCGTGCTGCCAAGCCGGAAACGGATCGCGAATGCCGACGGCGGTCTGCGGATCGAAACCCGTCTCCTCGCCGATCAGGCAATAACCGAGAGCCGCGCGGATCGCTTCCTCGTCGAAGCCGGAACCGATGAAGACCAGCTCCTGGCGGCGGTCGCCCCAGACATCATCCCAATGCCGGTCGATGAGCTGGCGGAACTGCGGAAAGCGCGGCCATTGTACCCGCGGCACCGAGGCCCACCAGTAGCCCCTGGTTTCGATGCGGCACTGGGAGCCGGCAATCGACAGAAGGCCGATTTCATCAGGCCTCGTCGCCAGCCAGAAATGACCCTTTGCGCGGATGAGGCCCGCCCATTTCCGGTCTAGGAAATCCTTGAGCCTAAGGGGGTGGAAGGGCCGGCGGCTGCGATAGACGAAGCTTCTTATGCCGTATTCCTCGGTCTCCGGCACGTGATCGCCCCAGCCGAAGAGTTCCTTGTGCCAGAGCGGATGACGGGCGGCCTTCGCCTCGCTGAAGAGGCCGGTATCCAGGATCGCGCCAAGCGGCACCTGGCCGAAGACCGCCTCGACGACCTGCGCCCCCGGATTGAGCGCCGCGACGACCCGGCGAACCTCGGCAAGGTCGGCGCACGGCACGTCGCCTGCCTTGTTGATGATGACGACATCGGAAAATTCAATCTGCTCGACGAGCAGTTCCACGAGCTTGCGGTCATCATGCCCGTCACGCCTTTCGCCGCGATCGGCTAGGAACTCGGCGCTCTGGTAGTCGGCGAGGAGATTGACCGCATCGACGACGCAGACCATCGTATCGAGACGCGCCACATCGCAGAGGGCCGCCCCGCTCTCGTCGCGGAAGGAGAAGGTGGCTGCAACAGGCAGGGGCTCGGCAATGCCGGTGCCCTCGATCAGCAGATAGTCGAAACGGCCGGCGGCTGCGAGCCGGCGGACTTCGCTCAGGAGATCGTCGCGCAGGGTGCAACAGATGCAGCCGTTGGTGAGCTCTACCAGCGTCTCGTCGGTGCGCGAGAGATCTGCTCCCCCCTCGCGCACGAGCTCCGCATCGATGTTGACCTCGCTCATATCGTTGACGATGACGGCAACCCGGCGGCCCTCCCGATTGCTCAGGACATGATTGAGGACAGTCGTCTTGCCGGCGCCGAGAAACCCGGCGAGAACCGTTACTGGCAATCTGTTGTCTGCACCCATCATCGATACTCTCACTCTTTACAGCATGCCCGGCCTTACATCCTCGCGGGCGTTACGCCGCGAGCTGTGGTTTGAAGGCCACATCCACATAGTAGTTCGTGCTGTTATAGCTGGCTGTCGGGAACAACCCGCCCGCCCCATAAGCATAGACGCCGTTGCTGCCGCCGAGCGCCTTGAGATCACCGTTCGTCACGTCGCTGGCAAAGTAATTGCCGGTCGCCGAATAATTGCCGTTGGTCGAGTAGGAGACGACGTAGGTCGTATCCGCCTGGATGGCGATCTGCTGGGTGAGCTGCGCAGTCTGCCAGCCGCTCGCCGTCTCGTTGTTGAAGGTGACGCTGCCGAGCAGCGTGCCCGAGGCGGTCCAGAGATAGCCGTTATGCGAGCCTGTATTATCGGCACCCTTGTAAAAGCGGATGCCGGTGATCCAGCCTGACGTATCGGCCTGGAATTTCATGCCGAGATTGACCTGCTGGTTGTCGTTGACCGAGACGACCGAAGGCGTCGCGTTGGCGGCAAAGAGATTCTGCTCCGGACCGGCCGTCCCATTGCTGATGGTAAGCGCCACCTGCGCCGAGGCCGTGCCGCCCTTGCCGTCCGAGATCGTGTAGCTGAAGCTTGCTGGTCCCGAATAGCCTGCCGTCGGCGTAAACGTCGCCGTCTGGGCCTGGGCGTTCCAGGCGACCGAGCCGTTGACCGCGGTGCTGACCCCAGTGATCGTGAGCGGATCGCCATCGCCATCGCTGTCGTTTGAGAGCAGCGCCGAGGCCTGGATGGTGATCGGCGTGCCGGTATTGGTCGTAAAGCCGCTGTCATTGGCGGCGACCGGAACCGCATTCTGCGCACCGCCCTGCTGATAGACGACGTCGACCCAGTAGTTGCTCGCATTGTAGGATGCCGTCGGAAACAGGCTGCCCGAGCCATAGGCATAAAGGCCGTTGCCGCCGCTCGTCGTACTCGACGGAGCCGTCAGCGCACCATTCGTATGGTCCGTCGTGAAGTAGTTCGCCGTTGCCGAATAGAAGCCGTTCGAATGGTAGCTCGCCACATAGGTGGTGCCGCCCGTCACGTTGATCGGCTGGGTGAAGGTAACCGTCTGCCAGCCACTCGCCGTCTCGTTGATGAAGGTCGCCTGGGCCAGAAGCTGGCCGCTCGCGGTCCAGAGCGAGCCGACATGCGTGCCGGTATCCTGAGCGCTCCTGTAATAGATGAGCCCGGTGATCTGGCCGCTGGCGGACGCGATGAACTTGACGCCGAGTTCGACCGAGTTGGTGTCATTGGCGACGGCAACCCCCGACGTATCCGCACCGGTAAACAGGCTTGACGTCGTGCCTCCGCCGGGCGGCGTGCCGACAGTGAGGCTGACCGTGGCCGAGGCTGTTCCGCCAAACCCATCCGAGATTGAATAGGAAAAGCTTGCCGCACCCGTATAACCCGCCGTCGGCGCGAAAGTGACGGACTTGGTCTGGCTGTTGAAGGTCACCGTTCCGTTGACCGCACCATTGACGCCGGTGATGCTGAGCGGATCGCCATCGGCATCGGTGTCGTTTGCAAGCAGGCTGCCTGCGGCAATCGCCAGCGCGGTGTTGGAATAGGTCGAGTAGCCATTGTCATTGGCGGCGACCGGCAGCACGTTGCTTGTCTGGTTGTAGAGGACATCCACCCAGTAATTCGACGACTGGTAGCTGGAAGTCGGGAAACCGGTGCCCTCGGCAAAGACACCGTTGCTGCCGGCAAGCGCCGTCAGCGCGCCGTTGGTATGGGCTGAGGTGAAATAGTCCGATGTCGCCACATAGGAGCCTGTCGTGTGGTAGGAGGCGACATAGGTCGTGCCGGCGGCGATATGCACAGGGTTGGCGAATGTCGCGGTCTGCCAGCCGCTCACAGATCCGCTGTCGGCGAAGGTGACGGTCGCGACCAGCGTGCCGTCGGCCGACCAGAGAGAGCCGGTATGGGCGCCAGTATCGCCGACCACCCTGTAGTAGCGGATGCCGGAAATCATGCCGCCGGACGAAGCGACGAACCGCATCCCGAGTTCCAGCGACTGACCGTCGTTGAAGCTTGCGCCCGTCGGCCCTTCGCTTGATGTAAACAGTGTTTCGCCGGTAGGGCCCGGGTTCACGGTGAGGCTGACGCTGCCCTGATCCGTGCCGCCGCGCCCGTCCGACAGCGTATAGGTGAAGCTTGCGGGGCCCGAATAATCGTTGGTCGGCGTGAAGATGACGGTGCCGTTCTGCTTGTTGAGCGTCACCGTGCCGTTGACGGCATTGCCGACGGCCGAAATCGTCATCGCATCGCCGTTGGGATCCGTATCGTTTCCGATGAGCGAGGTGATCGAGATGACGACGCTGTTGTTGCGGGTGATGGCCAGCCCGGTATCGTCGGTCGCAACCGGCGCGCTGTTGGGGCCGGCATCGAAGACCACGTCGACCCAGTAGTTGGTGCCCGTGCCGGGGCTCTGGCCGGGGAATGTGCCGGCATTGTCGCCATAGGCGTAGACGCCGCCGCCGTCGACGGCCTTCAGCGCGCCGCTGGCATAGGTGCTGCCGAAATAATTATCGGTGGCGGAATAGAAGCCGTTGGTGTGATAGGAGGCCACATAGGTCGTGCCCGCCGCAATCTGGATCGGACTGGAGAAGATCACCGTTTGCCAACCGGAGAGCGACTCGCCGACCGAGACACCCGTTGCCAGCAAGGTTCCGTCGGCTCGCCAGAGGCTGACGACATGGTCGCCGATATCGTGGAAGCCCTTGTAGAAGCGGATGCCTTCCACATAGCCTGCCGTCGTCGCCTGGAAGCGCAGGCCGAGCTCGACGGAATTGGGATCGATCGCCATTTCGACAGTGGGCTTCTCCGCCAAGGTCCAGAGGCCCTGCGTGCCCGGCAGGGTGACGGTGACCTGCTTGCCGGCCGATGGCGCCTCCATGTTGACGCTGTCGTCGACGGCGCGCGACAGGACCGTATAGGTGCCGCTTGCCTGGACGACCCAGTTATAGCTCCAGCTCTCGCGGCCGGTGGCCTTGAACCAGTGCTGGCCGCCATCGGTCGAGACCTCCACGCCAGCAATGATGCCGCCGCCGAAATCCTGCGCCGTGCCGGTGATCGTTACGTGCTGCCCTTCGATAAAACTTGCGCCGACGATCGGTGACGAGATCGACGAGGTCGGCTTCAGGGTGTCGGTCGATTGTGTGGCTAGAATCAGGCTCGCATCCAGCGTCGTCGGCTGGATGCCCATGTCCGCGAACATGTTGACCATCGCCTGCTGGACGTTGCGATCGGTCGACGTGGCCGGGCCCTGATGATTGTCACTCAGCCCCCAGGACCAGAAGACAGTGCCGGCGCCGAAGACCAGCGCGCCGCTTTCCGCCCGGTACATGGTGAGGCTATGGGTCGCCACCGCATCACCGACCGTCGTGCCGTAGTCGCGCAGATAGGTGCTCACGGCGATGGAGGAGAGCGACAGGTTGATCAGCCCATCCGGGCGAAAGCCGTTCTCGACGTCGGAATCCCATTCGTAGCCGAGCAGGTTCTGCACCAGATTGTAGGTATCACCCTCCTGCAGCTCGGCGACATCCGTGTTGCGCCAGAAGCGCAGGTTGGAATAATCGTAGGGGATGGAGATCGTGTCCTGGCGGTAGCTGTCCACTTGGAACATCGTGCCGGTCAGCGAATTTTCCGGCTCCTGACCGGCATCGGCATAGCGCGGATCGCGCCAGGTTCCGGTGCCGATATTGCTCGGATCGGTGCTCGTGCCCCAGGTTTCCTTGTAGCAGACCATGGTGCGATAGGCCTGGCCGCTGCCGTCGATGCTGCTTTCCCAGCGGACCTTCCAGTAGCACTCGTTGCCGCTCCAGAAAGCGAGGTCGACGCCGGCATCGCGGGCAGCCTCGACATTGGCGCGCTGTTCGGCAGACCAGTATTCGTCATGGCCGACAGAGAGATAAGCATCGTGGTTGAGCAGCAGCGTGCCGCTGCGCGCCGCATCGACGCCGGATATATAGGAAACGTCGTAGCCGTTCTGCTCCAGCCATGAAATGGCGGAGGATTCGACGCCGAAGATGTAATCGTGCGAGCCGCCGATCGGGCTCGTATTGGTGATGATCGGCCTGTTGTAGCTGACGGCCGAGGCGCGGCCGATGGCGGTCAGGCCGCAGCTGCAGTTCGGCGGCAGGTAGCCGATCATGGCGGCCGGATCGACAGGCACTTCGCCGTAATACAGGCTGGCGCCGCCCCAGGCATTATAGGCCTGCCAGGTCGTGTCCGATGTCTGGAAGACGATATCGCTGGTCGAGGCATCGTCGCGCACGACGAAGGGGATGATGCTTGCATCCTCGGTCCCATCCTCGCGCACCAGCTTGGCGAAGTAGACGCCGGAGACGGCGTCACTAGGAATTTGCCAGCTCGCCGAAACCGACCAGTTGCCGCAATCGATGAGGCCGAGCGACATGTCGACGATCGGATGCGGCTGGATCTGCGCCGTGGTCAGCTGCTGCTCGATCGAGTCGACCTTGCGCGCGCCGGCGCCGCCGTAATAACCCATGCGGTAGATGTCGATGCGGTAATGGGTGGAATCCGTGGCGATCTTGAAATCGACGGTCTGGCCGATATTGGTGCTGATTTCGGTGGCGAAGCCCTGGATGGTACCGCCGCCATCGCCCTCCAGACCCCACTCGCTGATCGGGTTTCCCTGCTTCAGGTTTTCGAGCGCGATCTTGTTGGGCGTCACTGCTGCCGCTGCAGCCGCCGGCGCCACCAGCGCTGTCGGGGCGGCGGTCGTCTCAGCGGAAGCGTCCTGGCTCGGCTCCACCGAGATGGATGCGATCGAGGCCTGAAGGCGCAACGAAGCCGTGCCGACACTGGTGGAAGAACTGACCGGCGCCGCCGTCTTGGCGCTGCCGGTATCGACATCGCTGGTAACACCCGTAAGCGCGGGGGCGGCAGGCAGTGCCGCCGCCTCCTCGGCCGGATCCGGGCCAAGCACGGTGCGCTCAGATGTCGAGGACGGCGTCTGGAAGACCGTCGCAGCCGACGCCGTCTTCGTGGACGTGTCCTGCGCGCCGCCGTCGGCAGCAGGGGCCGGCATCGCCGTCGACGATGCCGGGGACGATTGCATGTCGCCGGAGGATATCAGGGAAGATGTGACCGTGCCGGTGAAGGAGGATTGGACGGTTGCGCTGCCCTGATTGGCAAAGCTCGGAGCGCCGTCCGTGCTCCTCGACGACACAACTGTCGCGGAGGCAAGGACTGCGCTCCAGGCAGAGGATGCACGAAGGACACTCAACGCTCCACCAAATGTACACAGGTACTCACGATTACTGACATGAATTCTCCGCATCAGCGGCGTCCCCTTCCGCATCGGCCGGCCCTTCGACCGCTGTAGCAAGATGTTCATTCTGGCACCTTTGCGAAGGGAACGTACGACAGCAATCCGGGGTATGTGGGAGGTAGCTCCTACTCCAATGTGATGACCCTCACCCCATACCGGACGACAAGGCCCCAAAGTTGCCGACGGCTCCTGGCAAGTGCCTGACGCTTGAAAAGGAATTCTAGTTCGGTCCGGCTGGCCTAGCCGGTCAACTCGAGCGTTGTCCTGCGCCGCTACCAGGCCGGAAACGGATCTTCGAGGCTAGCCCAGTCGCGCGGATCGGCGCTGGCGAGGCACCCGTCCAGCGCGGTCCGCACACCCGTCTCGTCCATATCAACGCCGATAAAAACCAGTTCCTGCCGACGGTCGCCCCAAGCGCTGTCCCACCGGCTCTCGAGATGCTGGCGAAATTGCTGATGGCTCGGCCAGTCCTGCCGGGGCACGGCTGCCCACCAAAGTCCCATGGGTTCGCAGCGCCGTTGGATCCCGGCAGCCGACATCAGCCCCACATGACGCGGGCGCGTGGCAAGCCAGAAATGGCCCTTGGCGCGCAGGACCCCCGGCCAGGGCTCGTCCAGGAATGCCCGAAACCGTGTGGGATCGAAGGGACGTCTGGTACGATAGACAAAGCTCGAAACGCCGTATTCCTCCGTTTCCGGAACATGCTCATCCGGGCTGTACAATTCCTTGTGCCACAGGGGATGCGCAGCCGCCTTTGCTTCGTCGAAGAGGCCTGTATCGAGGACGGTTGAAAGAGAAATCTTGCCGAAATCCGTCTCCAGCTGGAGTGCATCCGGGTTGAGAGACGTTACGATCTTGCTCACCTCTGCTCGGACCTCGTCGGTCGCGTCCGAGATCTTGTTGATCACGACGACATCGGCAAACTCGATCTGATCGACCAGCAGGTCGATAAGTGTGCGCCGGTCTTCACCGTCGCGCTGCAGGCCGCGGTCGGCCAGCAGATCGGCACTGCTGTAGTCGGCCAACAGGTTTGCAGCGTCGACCACGGTGACCATTGTATCGAGCCTGGCAAAGTCGGCGAGCGAGACGCCGTTCTCGTCGCGGAAGGAAAAGGTTGCCGCAATGGGGCGTGGCTCGGCAATGCCGGTGCCTTCGATCAACAGATAGTCGTATCGCTGCTCTTCGGCCAGCCGTCGTACTTCCGTCAGGAGGTCGTTGCGCAGGGTGCAGCATATGCAGCCGTTGCTGAGCTCGATCAATGTCTCGGTTGTATGCGACAGGTTGCAGCCGCCGTGTTGAATGAGACTGGCGTCTATATTCACTTCGCTCATATCGTTGACGATGACAGCGACCCGCAGCCCCTGACGGTTGTTGAGGATGTGACTGAGGAGCGTCGTCTTGCCGGCGCCGAGGAAGCCGGCCAGCACGGTTACCGGGAGCCGCTCAATCCTGTTCATCGGCATTCCTTGAGGGCGGTCGGTCGCAGCGCCTTCGCCGCGGCCAGCATGTGCGTCGTGTTAGCCTCATTCGAAAACCGGTCCATAAGCTTTGCTTCATCCGGCGAGCTGCGGGCGGAAGACCACGTCGGCATAGTAATTCGCAGAATCGTAGGAGCTGGTCGGGAAGAGACCTGTGGTGGCGGATCCGCCATAGGCATAAACACCGTTGCCGCCGGCGACCGCGCTTGATTGGGCCGTCAAAGGACCGTTGGTGACGGCACTGGCGAAGAAGGCGTCAGTCGCCACGTAAGCGCCGGTCGTGTGATAAGACGCAATATAGTTGGTATTGGCAGTAATCGTGACGGGGGTTGAGAAGTTGACCGTCTGCCAGCCGCTGCCGGTGGTGCCGGCAAAGGTGGCGGTGGCGAGCTTGGTGCCCGTCGTGGTCCACAGGTCGACAACGTTCTGGCCGTTGTCGTTGGCGCTGCGATAGAACTTGATGCCGGTAACGTCACCGGCAACGTTCGACTGGAACTTGACGCCAAGCTCGAGCTGCTGACCATCGTTGAGATTGGTCTGGGTCGGCGTGCTGGAGGCGTTGAACAGACTGTAGGTCACGGGCGCCGTCGAGGCGGCGATATTGAAGTTCTCGTTGGCGGCAAGGCCGCCAAGGTCCGTCGCCGTCACCTTGACGCCGTAGGTGCCAGCGGTCGTCGGCGTACCGGAGAAGGTGCGCGTCGTGGCATTGAAGGAGAGCCAGGCGGGCAGTGCCGTGCCATCGGCGGCCGTTGCCGAATAGGTCAGCGTCTCACCGCTGTCGACATCGGTGAAGGTCGTCGTCGGCACCACGAAGGAGAAGGCGGAGCCGACGGTGGCGTTCTGGGCCGCCGTCTGGACAGCCAGCACCGGCGCATCGTTGGCGCCATGGATGGTGACGGTCAGATTGGCCGTGGCCGTGGCGCCGGCGCTATCGCGCATCGTATAGCTGAAGACTTCGCTCAGCGTATTGGTCGACAGGCGCAGCCCCTGCACGGCGGTATTGGCCTCGTTGACGGCATAAGTATAGGCGCCCGATGCGTTGAGCACCAGACTGCCATAGGTGCCGGCGAGTGCTGAGCCGAGCGTGCCCGACGTCGCGCCGAAGACCACTGCCGTGACGGTCTTGGTGTCACCAGAATCCGGATCGGTATCGTTGGTCAGCACGTTGCCGCTCGCGACTGCGCCGCCCGAACCGTTGGCCACGCCGCCCTTCTCGGTCGCATCGCCCGCATCGGCGACCGCCGTCGGCGTCGTGTTGCCGGGAACCGACACGGCGATGTTGAAGCTCTCGTTGGCGGCGAGGCCGCCAAGGTCTGTCGCCGTGACCTTGACGCCGTAGGTGCCGCCTGCCGTCGGCGTGCCGGAGAAGGTCCGGGTCGAGGCATTGAAGGAGAGCCAAGACGGCAATGCCGTGCCATCGGCGGCCGTTGCCGAATAGGCCAGCGTCTCGCCGCTGTCGACATCGGTGAAGGTCGTCGTTGGCACCGCGAAGGAGAAGGCCGTGCCGACGGTGGCATTCTGGGCGGCCGTCTGGACAGCGAGCACCGGCGCATCGTTGGCGCCATGGATGGTGACGGTGAGATTGGCCGTGGCCGTGGCGCCGGCGCTATCGCGCATCGTATAGCTGAAGACTTCGCTCAGCGTGTTGGTCGACAGGCGCAGCCCCTGGACGGCGGTATTGGCCTCGTTGACGGCATAAGTATAGGCGCCCGATGCGTTGAGCACCAGACTGCCATAGGTGCCGGCGAGTGCTGAGCCGAGCGTGCCCGACGTCGCGCCGAAGACCACTGCCGTGACGGTCTTGGTGTCACCAGAATCCGGATCGGTGTCGTTGGTCAGCACGTTACCGCTGGCAACCACGCCGCCCGAACCGTTGGCCACGCCGCCCTTCTCGGTCGCATCGCCCGCATCGGCAACCGCCGTCGGCGTCGTGTTCGAGCTCGGCGTGGTAAACATCACATCGACCCAATAATTCGTCGACTGAAATGTGGTCGTGGGGAACTGACTGTTGTTGCCATAGCGGTAGACACCATTGCCGCTGGCCGGTGCCGTCAGCGGACCGCTGGTCACATTTGAGGTGAAGTAGTTGGTGGTCGTGGAATAATGACCGGTATTCGTGTGGTAAGACGCCGTGTAGATTTGCCCGGCTGTCAATGACACCGGACTGGTGAAATAGGCAGTCTGCCAGCCGCTGGTCGTCTCGTTCGTGAAGGTGAGGGTCGCAAGCCGTGTACCAGTGCTCGACCATAGTGAACCTGTATGCGTTCCCGTATCGAGGTCGCTCTTGTAGAAACGAATGCCGGTGACGGTGCCCGCCAAGGAGGTCTGGAATTTCACGCCGAGTTCAACGGCCGAGGTATCGTTGGTGTTGATCACCGCCGGTGTCGCTGCACCGAAGAGAGAGGTGTAATTCGGCCCGCTGACGGTGACCGTTCGACCCGTCGAGGGTGTTTCCAGGTTGACGTTGTCGTCCACTGCGCGAGATCGGATGGTGTAGGTGCCCGCGGTCTGCGGCGACCACTTATAAGTCCAGTTCTCATCGCCGGTCGCCGGATGCCAACTCGCCCCGTTGTCGGTCGAGACCTCGACCGCGGCGATAACCCCGCCTCCTGAATCGGTAGCTGTGCCGGTAATCGTCACGGTGGATCCAACGGCCGCCGTGGCGGGCACCGTGATCACCGAAGTCGGTGCAGTATGATCCGCCGAAGCCGTTGCCGCAACGAGCCCGGATTGCAGCGTCCCGGGCTGAATGCCCATATCGGCCAGCAGATTGACCATAGCCTGCTGCACGCGGGGATCGGTCGCAGTCGCCTGATTGTCATGATTGTCGCTCAGGCCCCACGTCCAGTAGACGGTACCGGCGCCGAACACCAGCGCACCGCTGGGCGCCCGATAAAGCGTCAGATTGTGGGTCGCAGTCGCATTGCCGGTCGTGTTTCCGTAGTCGAGCAGGTAGGTGCTGACCGGAAGCGTCGTCGATGAGAGCTTGACGAGACCAGCCGGATCGAAGCCGTTGTCAGTCGCTTCATCCCACTCGTAACCAAGATAGTTCTTGGTGAGCGTTGCCGTCTGGCCAGGCTGAAGATTGGCGACGCTCGTATTGCGCCAGAAGCGCAGGTTGGCGTCGTCGTATCCGACGGTGATCGCGGCGAGATTGCTGCCGACATCGTCGACCTTAAACAACTGCCCGGTCAGCGAGTTTTCCGGGTTTCCGCCGCCGATGGCAGGTGGGCTGAGACGCGGATCACGGAAGGTGCCCGTCCATTCGTTGGAAGGGTCGATGCTGCTGCCAGGCGCCCATGTCTCCTTGTAGGAGATAAGTGTGCGATAGGGCGTGCCGTCGGCGCTGTAGGCGTTGCCCCAACGGGTGCGCCAATAGACTTCGTTGCCGCTCCAGAACATCAGGTTGACGCCCGCGTCGCGCGCGGCTTCGACATTGGTCCGCTGCTGTCCCGACCAGTATTCGTCGTGCCCGGCATCGATATAGGTCTTGTGATTAAGCAGGAGACTGCCATAGCGGTCGACGTCGACACCCGACATATAGGAGACGTCATAACCGTTCTGTTCCAGCCAGTAGATGCCAGCATATTCGGCGCCGAACAGATAGTCCTGCGGGCCGGCATAGGTGCCGACCCCGCCGCGGGTTGCAATCGGCCTGTTGTAGCTGACGGCATAGGCGCGACCAGCGCCCTGGCCCGTCGCGGGGCCGTTGCCGCCATAGAAGTTTGCGCCACCCCAGCCGTTGTAAGCTTGCCAGGTCTCGTCTGCGGTCTGGAAGACAATGTCGCTGTGGCTGGCATCGTCGCGCACGATGAACGGGATTTGATTTTCGCCAGAGGTGCCATCCTGGCGCACAAGCTTGGCGATGTAGACGCCTGAGACAGCATCATCAGGTACGGTCCACGAAGCCGAAACCGCCCAGTTGCCGGCATCGACCGTGCCGGTCGTCGCATTGCGCAACGGACTGGGCTGGGTCTGCAATCCGGTATGCTGCATTGTCGCGACCTTGCGCGCGCCCATGCCGCCATAGTAGCCGAGTCGATAGATATCGATCCGGTAGTTGGTAGAATTCGTGTTGATCTTGAAGTTGATCGTCTTGCCGTTGTCGACGCTGATGTCGGTCGCAAAGCCTTCGATGTTGGTGCTGCCGGCACCGTCGATACCCCACTCGCTCTCCGGGTTGCCCTGCTTCTGGTTTTCCAGGACGATCGCGTTGCTGGCCGCCGCCGCAGCGGCCGCCAGATTTTGCGTCGTCAACGATCGCTGCGCAGAAGGTGGAGACGGCGTCGTCACCGAGCCGGAAAGGGTGCCGACACCCTTCGTGGTAGTGCCCTTTCCGGTCTCTCCGCCGCCTGGCAACGATCCGTTCAGGGCCGTTGATTCTGTCCACGTTGCGGTTCCGCGCCAGCCTGAGAGAGGAGACAGGCTACGATCGAGAAGCGGGTCGCTGACCGAGGCTCCGATGGCCTTCTTGATCGCCTCCGCATAGTCCGGTCCGTCGGTCAGCTTTGATCCCGGCAACTGACCATCTTGCTGAAGCAGGGCGCCGCTATGGGCGTAATCGAGAATCCGTGTGGGGGACGTATAGTAGCCGCACCCGCACACACCAAAGGGCATGCCAACCGCCAGGGCATTTGCACCAGCATGCTGCACGGTCGACTGCGCCGACGGCGTCGATTCGAGAATGACGACTTTGCCCGAGTGCGCACGCTCGCTGGCGACGGCGGCAGAATCGTGGCCCGACGAGGTCGGTGAAGGGCTTTGCGGCAGATATGGCGCCAAAGGATCGTCGCCTATGAGGTTCATTCCAGCGTAGGTGCGGTAAAGGGGTGATGCCGACCCGAATGCAAGTCCGTGCGCGTTCCCCTCGAAAGGGGCAAAATCCGGCATATGAACTGACAGTACGGACGCGGCTCTATTAGCGCTTCGCTTTCCGATTTCGCGATTGACTGTGAAAGCGTCGGGCAAGGGCGGCGCTACAACGCCGTCGTCGGCCCGACCGTCAGAGTCACCGTCCACGCCCGCGATCTGCCCAACGTCGTGCTTGTTGAGCGCCGCGTCCTTATGGGGATCGCCGACAAGGGGAGCCTGCTTGTTTCCATCCGCCGTTTGCACCCCTGCCGCGAGTTGGGCATCATCCCCTTGCTTTCCGGCCGGCTTGCGCGGCCTTTCCTTTCCGCCGACAGTCAACCATCGGGGGACCAGCGAATCCAGCAGGAGTGAGCGCGAAGTCCACCGGCGAGCGTTGCGATACATGGCAGGTACCTCGCGAGATTGTCAGGGTCGAATCTATATCGCTTAAACGCGAAGTTCTGAAGTATAGTCGAAAATTAGCAGAGTATATCCTACTCCTTTCGCTCTACTGGCGGCATCCTTTTGGCAAGCGGCCGTGTTGCGCGCCCGCGCGATGGATCAGATGCGTGATGGCGGAGATTGCGGTTTCCTGTGCAAGGCTCGCAGCCGCGAAGAGAGCGAAGCGGCGGGTCATCGTGCGGTAAGATCGGCGATCCGGAGCATATAGGCGCTGCCGAGGGGTTGCGCTTCACCGAAGCGAGCGCGCCTATTTCTGCGTGCAGAACCTGTTGATTTTGCGCGACAACGCCTGTGTGCGGCACCGACGATACATGTTTCTACTCAATTTAGGCTGAAGCACCCTCCCCACCTCATCAATATTGATGTGGCAAAGCAAACGACCTCCACCTTCCTCAAGGCTTCGCCAGACTGCACACTGGCGATGCAGCTTCGGAATTTGGTTCCGGCGTTCGAGCAGAGTTCAAGGTAATCGTATCAGCGTCCGTGTAAGAATGTTTGCAGGCGAGACATGCATATGAATCTATCGCACCGCGCCCCTCGCGTGTTCTTTCGCGCGACGTTTGTCATCAGCACACTCGCCTTTCTCGCCGGAGCGGTGCCGTCTGCTGTCGCCGACAGCTCCCCCTTGGCGCCACAAACGAGAATCCGCCTGACAATCGTCCAATGGATCCAGTCCAAAGGCCAGTTTGAGCGATGGGACGGGATTGGCGGCGACTATACGGTTTCGGATGCAGGTACGGTCTCCCTACCCTTTCTGGGGTCGCTGTCGGTTGGAAATCTGGATAATGCGGGCCTTACCAGCGAAATTGCCAAGCGCCTTCAAGCGAAGATGGGTTTGGCCCAGGCGCCTGCGGTGACCATCGATATCCTCGACTATCCCTCCATTTACGTCGTCGGAGACGTGGTAGCGCCGGGAGAATACAAGTTTCGCTCTGGCCTCAGCGTCCTGCAATCCCTGGCCATGAGCGGCGGCCCGTTGCGGGCTGCGGCACAGCAGCAATCGCAGACGATCAGGCTTGCCGGCGACTTGCGGGAGATCGACCATTCGCTGCTGCGCGGTTCGGCAAAACTCGCGCGGCTGCAAGCGGAGATGGCCGGGAAGAAAGAGATCGCCTTCGATCCGCCGCCCGCTGCCGATCGGCAATATGCCGAGAGTATCTACGAGGAGGAGCGGGTCATTTTTCAGGCCCGTGCAAACGCACTGGACAAACAGTCGGTGGCGCTCGTCGAATTGCGCAATCTCTTGACGGCGGAAATCGAAACAATGCAAGAAAAGCTGAAAGGCTCGGATGACAATATCCAGTCGGTCGAGGAGCAACTGACGAGCGTGAAGACGCTGGTCCAGAAGGGCCTGACAATCAGCTCACGCCAGATGGATCTGGAACGGTTGCTCACCACCTATCGCTCCGACCGGCTCGACCTCGTCACCGCCATCATGCGGGGCCGCCAGGCAACCAACGAGACGACGCGCAGTCTCGAGGGACTTTCCGACACTCGCCGTAGCGAGATCGCGTCCGAGGTGCAGGCGGAAAGAGCCAATCTCGATCAGCTGAAATTGAAGCGCGACACCACGCAACAACTTCTTCTCGAAGACCTGGCGAACGGCGCCAACGTGAATAACCGCGTTGACGAACTCCCCCTGACGTTCGTCGTGAACCGGCGGGACAATGGACAGGTCACTCAATTCCAGGCCTTGGAAACGACCGAGTTAGCGCCGGGCGACGTGATCAGGGTAACCCGGAGCCGCAGCATCGCCGATGCGCCGTCCGAAGACGCCGCAGCTCTACCTGCTCAGAACGAGGCGCATATCAGTCAGGTAAGCCGGTGATAAGCGAAAAGCATGTGCTGCAATCGAGCCTGCGGCGGGGATTGAACGCCGGCACAGGGCACACGGCTGGGGGCTTCCGATGACTTTGCGCATTACCCCACCCGGCAGCCAGACCTACACCGAGATCCTCAAGTCGACGATGCTGATGGGCGGCGCTTCGCTCGTGAATGTCGCACTCAGCATTATCAGAAACAAGGCGATGGCCGTCCTGCTCGGGCCTGAGGGCATCGGGCTTATGGGCCTTTATAGCTCGATTGTCGATATCGCGCAGTCTATCGCGGGTCTGGGCGTCGGCGGCAGTGGCGTGCGCCAAGTCGCTGAGGCAGCCGGCACCGGCGACTCAGCGAGGATTGCCCAGTCGGCAACCGTGCTGAGACGCATATCGGTGGTGCTGGCGCTGCTTGGGGCGGTTCTTCTCGCCGCATTGGCATATCCTGTCTCAAGTTTCACTTTCGGTGATTTCCAGCACGTCGGCGGCATTGTGCTGCTGTCGCTCGCCGTTTTCTTCCGGCTGGTGTCTGCGGGGCAGAGCGCATTGATTCAGGGCCTGCGCGGCATTGCCGATCTTGCCCGCATCAACGTGCTTGCCGGGCTCATCGGTACGGCCGTGAGTATCCCGCTGGTCTACCTGTTCGGGGTCCAGGCGATCGCACCGTCGCTCGTGGTCATTGCAGCTGCCTCGATCCTTCCGACCTGGTGGTACAGCCGGCGGATCTTCCCGCATCCATCCCCAATGCCGGCGCGCCAGTTCAGCCGGGAGGTGTCGGCGCTGCTCCGGCTCGGTTTCGTCTTCATGGCAAGCGGACTTCTGACCTTCGGTGCGGCCTATGCCATCCGTCTCATCGTGCTGAAGGAGGGCGGCGTCATGGCGGCCGGACTGTATCAGGCGGCCTGGGGCCTCGGCGGTCTATACGCCGGTTTCATCCTGCAGGCCATGGGGACGGATTTCTATCCGCGCCTGACCGCAACGATCGACAACAGTGCCGAATGCAATCGGCTGGTCAATGAACAGGCGGAAATCAGCATGCTGCTCGCCGGCCCCGGCCTGCTCGGCACGCTGACGCTCGCGCCGCTGATGATGAGCCTGTTCTATTCGGCTGAATTTCATGGGGCAGTCGAGCTTCTGCGCTGGATCTGCCTCGGAATGATGCTGCGGATCATTGCTTGGCCGATGGGTTTCATCGTCGTGGCGAAGCGTACCCAGGCGATCTTCTTCTGGACGGAGGTTGCGGCGGCAGTCGTGCATGTCGGGCTTGCCTGGCTCTTCGTATCGCTGTTCGGTACGCGCGGCGCCGGCATGGCGTTTTTTGGCCTCTATGTCTGGCACAGCATCCTGATCTATGTGATCGTGCGGAGGCTGACCGGTTTTCGCTGGTCCGCCGCCAATCGCAGACATGCGCTGCTGTTCCTGCCTGCATCGGGACTGGTATTCCTGATGTTCTCGATTTTGCCGCTATGGCCGGCGACGGCGATCGGCTTCGTCGCCGTCGTTCTCTGCGGGCTCTATTCGCTGCGCATGCTGATCGACCTGCTTCCGCCGGAATCCGTGCCGGCAATCATCCGCGGATGGATCACGAAATCAGCATAACGAACAATGCGCGCATCCGAAGATGCGCGCATTGTTCGTTATGCCGATTGTTCAGGCGAGAGCAACATCCCTGGCAGGTTGCACGGCAGCCGCTCCGACGGTCGCTTCCGCAACGGCGGCGCGAAGTGCCTCGACAACCCGGTCCATGTCAGACACCGTCATCTGGGCATAAAGCGGCAGGATGATGGTTTGCTGCTGCGCAGATACGCTTCGCATCAGGCTCGAGGCTGCGCGATAGGAGCTCTCACCTGAATAGGCTCCCTCCAGGTGAATGTTCATCACACCACGCCGCGTCGAGATACCCTGATCGAGCAGCGTCTGCATGACGGCCCTCTGGTCGACCGTATCGGGCAATCTCACACAGAAGCTCTGCCAGTTGCTGCGAGCCCAGCGCGGCTCGGCCGGCAGGGAAAGCCCGGTAATCGTCTGCAGACGTTCGCAATATTGCTCGGCAAGCAGCCTGCGCTGGGCAACCAACCCCGGCAGCCGCCGCAATTGCTCGCGTCCGACGGCCGCCTGAAGATCGGTCATCCGGTAATTGAAACCCAACTCGTCATAGTCTTCGAAGATGACCTGCTTCGACCCGTGACGAACGGCATCGGTGACGCTCATGCCGTGCTGGCGCCAGAGCCGGAACTTCCGGTCATATTCGGGATTGGCCGTGGTCAGCATGCCGCCATCGCCCGTGGTGACGACCTTCCTGGGGTGGAAGGAGAAGCACGCAATGTCGCCATGCGCTTTGCCGATCTTTTCCCAACGCCCATCCCACAGGATTTCGCTTCCCGTCGCACAGGCGGCATCCTCGATGACCGGTATCTGATGGCGCTTGCCGATCTCGACGACAGCGCGGAGATCGCAAGGCATGCCGAGTTGATGCACGCAGAGAATTGCCTTGGTGCGGGGCGTGATTGCCCTTTCGATCAGACTGGCGTCGATGTTGTAACCATCGTCTTCGATATCAACGAAAACGGGCACCGCATCGCAGTATCGAACCGCATTTGCCGTCGCGATGAAAGAATGGCTGACCGTCACGACTTCATCACCGGCGGATACGCCGACCGCCTTCAGCGCCAGATGCAACGCAGTTGTGCAGTTGGACATGGCGCAAGCATGCGCGGCGCCCACAAAGGCAGCGAATTCACGCTCGAAAGCCGCGACCTCCGGCCCCTGCGTCACCCATCCCGACAGAATAACGCGGCGCGCAGCCTCAACCTCTTCCTCCCCGAGGACGGGTTTGGCGACCGGGATTGTCGCCAGTATTGTAGATTGAGATGAACTCATGCTGCCTGCCCCCCTGCGTCGGTCTGCATTTGCCACCAGGCAACGAGATCACGAAGTCCTTGCTCCATAGAGATCTCCGCCTTGAAGCCGAGGAGCCGTTCCGCCTTGCTGATATCGGCAAGACGACGAGTCACGCCGTTGACCGTGCGGGCTTCTTTATGCTCCGGCTCAAGTGACGAACCCATAATGTCGCTCAGCATCTTGGCGAGTTGCAGCAGGCTTATTTCCCTGCCGCTCGCGACGTTGAACACTTCGTCCGTGACATCGCTTTTCGCGGCCAAAATGTTAGCGCGGGCGATGTCGCGGGCATCGACGAAGTCCATCGTCTGGCTGCCGTCCCCGTAGACGAGGGGCGGCATTCCCGCCGCCAAACGCTCCATCCAACGGATCAGAACCTCCGTATAGGCGCCGTAGACGTCCATGCGCGGCCCGTAGACGTTGAAATAACGGAGCGCGACATAGCGCAGACCGTACATTTCCGCGAAGCTGCGCATCAGCCCCTCGTTGAATACCTTCGCCGCGCCGTAGATCGTCCGGTTGTTGTAGGGATGATGCTCTTCGGTTGTGGGAAAGCTCTCGGCCAGCCCCAAAACGGAAGCCGAGGAAGCAGCGACCACCTTCGAAACACCGGCCTTGACGGCAGTTTCGAGAACATTGAACGTGCCCTCCGCAAGGACATCAAAAGCCAGTCGTGGCTCTTCCGCGCATTGCGTGATGCGGATGGCGGCCTGATGGAACACGATATCGACGCCTTCGAAGACTTTTGCCAGAAGCGCTCTGTCGCGGATATCTCCCTCGATGATATTAACGTACCCGCTGGCTATTGCCGTACTGAGATTATCCCGGCGTCCGCGCACGAAGTTGTCGAGAATGATGATCTCACGCGGTTTTTCCAATGCAACGAGATCGGCAATATGCGACCCGATCAGGCCGGCTCCGCCGGTAATGAGCACCCGTTGATTTCTCACGATCTTCCTCCATGCGATATATCCAGCACAGGATCAGCCTCCGTGCGCCAGCGTATGAACTTCGCCGGCACGCCGGCGACAACTGAAAACGGCTCGACATCTGAGACGACAACGGCGCCCGCACCGACGATCGCGCCTTTGCCGACGGTCACTCCGGGAAGGATTGTGGCGTTGGTTCCGATGTCGGCCCACGCGCCGATACGGACCGGCTTGATTTCGAGATCCGTGCGGATGATCGGCACATCGACCGGCAGGGCCGTGTGGCTGGAGCCAAGCACCTTGGCGCCAGGTCCCCAGCCGACACAATCCTCGATCACCAGATCGCGCGCGTCGAAATAAGCCATCGGCCCGATCCAGACATTGTCGCCGATCACGCAGGTACCGTCGAAGCGTCCCTGGATATAGGCCTGGGCGCCAATAAACACGCCATTGCCGATTTCGAATGTTTCCGGATGCTTAAAACCGGCACCGCCTGCAACCTGCAATCCTGCGCCGCAACTTCGCGCGATCGCTTGCCAGATGGCTTTTCGCATCAGAGTATCGATGACACCGTCCCCGGCCGCGAATCGACCGTAGAGCTCAATCAGGCCGGCACGCCCATAAGATTGCCTGAGTTCTTCGGCCAACCCAGCCTGGTAGGCCGGGTCCGCCGGCCTTTCATGACGGCCATGGACCGCCTGCACGACCCGGGCCTCGCCGGCACGACTAGCTGACATAGGCGTACTCCAGCGCAGCGGCCACCTGATCGACGTGCCACGCCGGCATCTCGGGATAGATCGGCAGCGAGAGCACCTCCCGTGCGGCGGCTTCCGAGATTGGGAAATCGCCAGCTTGGTACCCAAGGTCGGCATGGGCCTTCTGCAGGTGAACGGGAATCGGATAGTGCAGCCCGGACTGGATGCCCTCCGCGCTCAGCCCGCGCTGAAGCTCGTCGCGATCGCGGCTTCTGATGGCATAGACGTGGTAGACGTGACGCCGGTCGGCGACTTCGACAGGCGTCCTCAAATTCGGCGAACCGCCGAGCAGCAGCGAATAGCGGCGGCCATGGGAGCGCCGCGCTTCGGTCCAGGCTTCGAGGTGCCGGAGCTTGATGCGCAGGATCGCACCTTGAATGGCATCCATGCGGTAGTTGAAGCCCTTCAGCAGATGGTGATAACGCTGTTCCTGACCCCAGTCGCGCAGCATGCGCATCGTCTTGGCCTGATCGTCGCTGTTCGTGACGACGATACCGCCCTCGCCGCAGGCGCCGAGGTTCTTGCCGGGATAGAAGCTGAAGCAGCCGGATGCGCCGATGCTGCCGGCGCGCGCGCCTTTATACTGCGCTCCATGTGCCTGGCAGGCGTCCTCGATGACCGGTATCCGGTGGTGGTCGGCAATCGCTTTGATCGCGTCCATATCGGCCATCTGACCGTAGAGATGGACGGGAATAATGGCCTTGGTTCGGGGAGTGATCTTTGCCTCGAGCTGAGCTGGATCCATCGTCAGCGTCACGGGCTCCACATCGACGAACACCGGTCGTGCACCTGCGTAGCAGATCGCCGACACGGTCGCGACGAAGGTAAACGGCACGGTGATGACTTCATCGCCGGGGCCGACACCTGCCGCGAGCAGCGACAGATGCAGGGCGCTCGTCCCGGTGTTGACGGCTATCGCATGTTTGACGTTGCAATAATCCGCGAATTCCTGCTCGAGCCGGGCGACCTCCTCGCCCAGTATGTATTGTCCCGAGCCGAGCACGCCGAGCACGGCGGCGTCGATTTCGCTCTTGATCGATTGATATTGTGCTTTGAGGTCCAGGAACGGGATCATGCAATGCGCCTCGCCTCTTCGAGCTCAATGATGCGACCGCGCTGGGCGAGCGACCGGCTTGCGGATTCAAGGATGCGGACAACGCGCAGCCCGGCTTGGCCATCGGTAATGGGCCGCGAGTTCTGCTCGATGCAATCGACGAACTGATCCAGCTCGCGTTTCAACGCTTCGGTCATATCGAGCTTCGGCGCCCACATGTCGCCGCTGCGGTAGCCGACCATCATCTGATGCACCTTTTCCCCGTAGGCCTGGGAATTCGGGTTCAGCGTGATGCCCTTGTCGTAAACCTTGATCTTTTCGCTGGGCTCCAGATCATCGTAGACGACCATCTTGTTGCTGCCGCCGATCAGCGTGCGGCGCACCTTGACCGGCGCCAGCCAGTTGACGTGGATGTGGGCGATAAGCTTGCTTTCGAAGAAAAGCGTCAGATAGGCGATGTTCTCCGGCTCACCGAGCACGTGGCTCATGCCCGTCGCAGACACAGCCACCGGCCGTTCCTGCACAACATGGTCCAGGATGGACAGGTCGTGCACCGCGAGATCCCAGATAACGCTGACATCGTGCTGGAAGAGCCCCAGATTGACCCGAACCGAGTCGTAGTAATACAAGTCGCCCAAGCCGCTTTCGACCAATTCGCGCATCTTGCGGACGGCGCCGGTGTGAACGAAGGTATGATCCACGGCCAGCACGAGGCGTCTGCGCGCGGCCTCCTCGACCATCCGGGCGGCCTCCTCCGTCGTCGATGCCATCGGCTTTTCGACGAAGACATGCTTTCCGGCCATCATCGCTTGCATTGCGAGCTTGAAATGGGTCGAGACCGGGGTTGCGATGGCGATTGCATCCACTCTCGGATCGCGCAGAACTTCCTCGAAATTGTCGGTGATCGTCACCGCCGGATACCGGCTTTTCACAGCCGCCAGCCGTTCGACGTTGAGATCACAAACTGAAAGGAGCTGCGCGCCGGCCGCTTCAGAGATGTTACGAACCAGGTTCGGGCCCCAATACCCATACCCAACTACTGCAATGCCGATCATCGCATTCCTCCCAACACTTGCATGTCAACTGACCGGTCATGAACGCGACCGGTGATTCTCGCCGGAACGCCGGCAACAATGGCGCCGGCAGGCACATCCTTCGTTACGACAGCGCCGGCGCCGACCTGTGCGGCCTCGCCGATGGTCACGCCGGGCAGAATGGTGGCGTTGCTGCCGATCGATGCGTGGCGCTTGACCAGAGTGGGGATGACGACCCAATCAGCCTCCGTCTGCAGACTGCCGTCCGAATTGACGGCGCGCGGGTAGGTATCATTGGTGAACATGACCCCGTGGCCGATAAAAACGCCGTCCTCCAGCGTCACGCCTTCACAAAGGAAGGAATGGCTGGAGATCTTGCAGTCTTTTCCGACGAGGACGTTTTTCTGGATTTCAACGAAGGTGCCGATGCGCGTTCCCGCGCCTATCGTACAGCCGTAGAGATTCACAAGATCCCGATGGTGGATAACGCAGCCGTCACCCAGGTTGACGTTCGATGCAATCATCCCAACTCGCCCCCTACGCTTCAACAGGCCCTGACGTGGGTGAAACCGGCCATCGCAAGAATGCATCCAAGGTTTCGTTTCGTCAGAGCAAATATTTCCTTCCCTTCAAAAAGAATTGTTTTCTTCATCTGAGTAAAGAAACAAAACGTTGAAGCTCATTCACCTAAAGGCGTATCTGCTTACGAAAATCGGATGACGAGCGCATGCGAACGTCTATGACATCGACCATCGGCGGCGACAGGTCACGCGCCGAGCGATCCTGATCCTCCACGTCGAGGACGGGCATGGTTTACATGGGTTTAGCGCATTCGACTATATATATGTAGCAACCTGACGCCCCGCCATACAAATGAATTAGCCGAGATCGATCATTCTCAACTATGTAGCCATTTGTATATTTGCGTGGAACTTATGTGTTGAGATAACCACTATTAATTAGTTTAACATCTTGGAAACTGTGTTAATAGTTTAGCACTTCTGGTTATTAAACTCCCATATTTACAGAGGAGTTTGATATTCGACTTTGAAGTACCGCGTAAAAAAGGCTGGGAGGATAGGGCGTTGGATACAATAAATATAAGCCACAGGCAGGAAAACATATCTCTTCCGTTGGAGATAGACGATGGTTCGACAGCGCTTGCCGGACCGTCAAAGTCAAAGCATTCGCTTGTCATTCTCGATAGAAGGGAACTTGACCGGCACTGCCTTGCGCAATGCATGGCCGCACACACGGCGGATTTCGTAATTCTGGCGTTCGGATCGATTGAGGAGTGGAAGCAAAAGCGTGAAGAATATCCTCCGCTTTCGGCAATCCTCTTGAACGTCGGCGGCAAGACGGTCGACGACCCTGTCGTTTCGGAGCAGATCAAGGCTCTTTCGTCGGAATTCGTATCGACACCGGTCATCATATTGTCCGATAGCGACGACTTCGCCCAGATCGTCAGGGCGATCGATTACGGAGCAAAGGGATACATACCTGCCTCCGTCAGCATTAGCGTCTGCATGGAGCTGATTGCGCTATCGGTAGCAGGAGGACTTTTCGTGCCCGCAAGCGCGTTGTTCGCCATGCGCCACTTGATGCAGTCGAACAATCCGACAGCGCATCCATTGGCCGGAATATTCACGGATCGCCAGGCCGAAGTCGTCGCGGCACTGCGCCGCGGGAAGGCGAATAAGATCATTGCCTACGAACTGAACCTGCGAGAAAGCACAGTCAAGGTTCATGTTCGCAACATCATGAAAAAGGTCAAGGCAACGAACAGGACGGAGGTCGTGTTCAAGCTTAACGACTTGTTCCAAAATACTATTCCGGCATGAACGTGAATACGTGCTGGTCGGAGCATTCCTGGAACCACGTTTCTTTGCTCAAATCACCCGGTGGCGCAAATGCGTCACCGGGTTTTTTGAGGGCGCTCTATTACGCTTCCTGCGATCTTGGCGTGAGCAACGATCGAGCGCTCGACATGGGCGGCTGTTTCGGCACTTGCGGATGAACTAACCCGGCCCGGTCTGCCTGTTCATGCTGCAACTCTTCGCCGCATCGAATTCAAGGCGTACCAGCACTTTGGACCGATCGTTTGCTTGCAGACCAATTTGATCCAGGGCAACGAATTTCGCACATCAGGGGAAACCTCCAATGCAAAATGCTGAATAGCCACGGCCGTCGCAACGTCGAAATTGTTGAATGCGATGCCAGCCTGTCGAAGCGCCTGTTTTCCGAGATCTCTGGCAAGAAAGCGTCGTAATATCTCATCTTTTCTCAGGCTATCGGCCGCTTGGCTAAATAGCATATCAAAGGCCTTTTTTCTTTGCACAAGGTCGGAGAGAATATTTTCTCCATAGTATTGCAGCGACATATTCGAGGAATGTTGGCGATATACTGCTTGATCAGCATTGATGAACCCTACGCCGGCATGTGATGCGAGCCGCAGCCACATTTCCATATCGCCGGCATGCGGCAGTTCCTTCAGGTAGCCGCCGACCTGCTTTTGCAGCGCCGTCCTCACGACAGCGGTCGCCGTTGGAACGAGATTGCGTGCTCCACTCAACTGCATGAATTGCCGACCGGACAAGATCTGCATGGCGTGCACGTAATTTTCGCCGAGAGGATCAGCGCGTTTGCTCATGGTGCCGTCTGGCTCCCCTATGATCGCGTTCCCGAACGCCAACCCCACATCCGGATAATTGCGCATCAGTTCCGCTGCACGGTGCAGCGCGCCTGGCAGAAGATAGTCATCCGCAGAAAGAAGCAGGAACAAGTCACCGCCTGCCCAATCGATCCCCTCATTGTAGGTGGCGATGTGCCGCATGTTTGCCGCGTGCCGCCGATAAGTGACCCGCGTGTCACGAGCTGCCAGGGCCATTCCGACTTCCGGCGTATTGTCCGGCGAGCAATCATCCAGAATAAGCACGCGCACATCGACGCCCGCCTGCGAAAGGACGCTTTCAACGCATTCCTGTAAGAAATGGGCGTAGTTATAGCAGGGAATTACTACATCAACACGTTGCAAACTTCTTCCTCCGTGCGCACAGCGTCACCGTTGGTTTGACAGATCTTCCGGACGCGGCATCGTTTCGGTGTATGCATTGTCTGTTATTCTCGCAGATGTCGAGAGACGCTTTCGCCTGGCTGATTTCGTGCGCGACCAGACAGTCCCCAACAGGGCGGACCGCGCGGGAAGACAAGAGATTGGGCCCCGGCAAGACTTTCAGTACTCATGTTTTGGGCCGAGATAAGAGTAGGGGGAAAGCCTTGACAGCGCATATTGGCCGACCAGCTTTGCTACCGAGCGCCGTCTGAGCGGAAAGCCGAAATCCTGCCAGATGCGCCAGCGGTCCCGAGCCGGGAGAGACTTGAACCAGTAGTACGGCTGGTCGGTGAACGCGAGGGTCTTGCTGCCCGCAGGGGCAGGTTCCCCCATTCGCTTGTAGTCGGTTTCCCAAGTCGTGCGGTAGCATACCGTCGCGGTCGGCTCATGAGAGCACGACAGCCGGGAACCCCGGATCGAACTCCAATAGACGGAATCTCCGACTGGATAGAGTTCCCTCGGCATGTGAGCCCAGCGCGCAATGATCGGCAGGGCCGGTCGCGTGAGAAATAAGCAGTTCGTATCCACATGCGTACGGCCGTCGCTCTTTGAGTCGTCGAACATGTAGCTGCCGTCCGCGCGGTGCATCGAACGTCTCGATGTGCAAACCGCAGCACCAGTCCGGCGGTGAAGTTCGAGCAGGCGCTGAATGTGGTCGGGTCTGTACCAATTGTCCGCATCGAGAAAGGCCACCGCGTCATAGCCCTGGGCAAAGGCGCTAAGGCTGCCGATCACACGACCCATGTTGCCCGCGTCGCCGTGAGCGTTCGGCAGGATGAAATGTTTTGCGTGCCAGCCACCGACGACAGCGTTCGGAAACCCGTCGGCAACAAAAACCTGGTCGCATGCAACGGTTTGGTCGAGAACGCTCGCCCGGCATTGCTCAAGGAGCTCGTTCGGCTCCTTGTAGTATGGCGTAATAACGGCAACGCGCATGCTTCATGTCCTCATTGTTGTTTTTGCAGCGATCGGCACGTCCGGCGATCGCCGCTCTTTTTGCAAACTGCGATTTGGGGCTCGGTTCATTGAAGAAACCGAGCCTTGATTTTGGCTTTGCCGTTCTCACGTTCCGAGAGGCGCAGCTTGCGGAGCGGGAAGTCCGACGGCCGGGGTAGGTAGATAAGTGTTCGCCGTTCGCGAAGACCGGACGCCAGGCACGCTCTTGACTCCGCCTGAAAGCTTCCACTCGAAATACGCGATCGTTTTCTCGAGCCCCTCTCGCAGGTTCACCGTCGGCTGCCAGCCCAGGTCCTGCTTTGCGCGAGTGATGTCGGGCTTGCGCTGCGTCGGATCGTCAATCGGCAGAGGATTGTAAACGATGCCTGATTTCGATCCCGTCATCTCGATGACCATTTCGGCCAGTTCCCGGACCTGGAATTCTCCCGGATTACCGAGATTGATCGGACCCGTAACGCCGGCCGGCGCACCCATCAGGCGAATGAAGCCCTCGATCAGATCGTCCACATAGCAGAAGGAGCGCGTCTGTGTGCCGTTGCCGAAGATGGTGATCGGTTGGTTTTGAAGAGCCTGAACGATGAAGTTCGAGACGACGCGGCCGTCATTGGTCTGCATGCGCGGCCCATAGGTATTGAAGATCCGCGCCACCCGGATTTCCACACCGTATTGACGATGATAGTCGAAGAACAATGTTTCGGCGCACCGCTTGCCTTCGTCATAACATGCCCGCGGGCCGATCGGATTGACGCTGCCTCGATACTCCTCGGGTTGAGGGTGGACGGCCGGATCACCATAAACTTCGCTGGTGGAGGCCTGGAAGATCTTCGCCTTGGTGCGTTTTGCCAAGCCGAGCATGTTGATGGCGCCGTGCACATTGGTCTTCACCGTCTGCACGGGGTCGTGCTGATAGTGGACAGGAGAGGCCGGACAGGCGAGGTTGTAGATCTCGTCGACCTCGACATAAAGCGGGAAGGTAATGTCGTGGCGAAGAATCTCAAAGCGTGGATCGTCGAGAAGGTGCAGCACGTTGTCGCGCGAACCGGTATAGTAATTGTCCACGCAGAGGACGTCGTTACCCTCTCGCAAAAGCCTTTCGCACAGGAATGATCCCAGAAACCCGGTGCCGCCGGTAACCATAATTCTCTTGTGTCCGTGCATTGATGTGCTCCGTTGTTGATGCTTGCCTCGTGGAAGTGGTCAGCAGGCTCCCCTGCGCTTGAAGACAGCGGGGATTGTGCCGAGAAGAATTTGGCAGTCGAACCAGAGGGACCGGTTGTCGATGTAGAACTCGTCGAGTTGCTGCTGCAGCTCGATATCCGCATCGCTTCGTTCGGATATTTGCCAAAGGCCTGTGAGCCCCGGCGTGACGGAACGGCGCTTGTCCCGAAATTCGCTGTCCATCGCCGAAAGATGATACTCCGGGAACGGCCGTGGTCCGACAAAGGCCATCTCGCCCGCAATGATGTTCGCCAATTGCGGGAGCTCGTCGATGCTCGATGAGCGCAGCATATGTCCTATCACCGGAAGGATGCGCGGATCGTCCTTAAGCTTGAAATGGCTCAGCCACTCGGCGCGCATGGCAGGGTTGTCTCGGAATAGTGCTTCAAGGCGCTGTTCTGCATCTTGGTACATGGTCCGTAATTTCAGGACGTGCACCGGCCTGCCGGACCGTCCTTCCCTGGCATGCCGAAAGAAGACAGGACCTGGATCGATGGCGTAGATTGCGGCCGCTGCAATCGCGATGAACGGCGCGACCACGATCGTTGCAGGGATGGCGATTGCGAGATCGAGGATCCGGCGAATTGGATCCGAGTTGATCGAGCTCCCACCGGTGGTGAGGCGAATGCCGATCTCTCCGCCGATATCGGCAGGTCGCAACCCACTGACCTTGAGGCTCGGTGTGTCGGACAGCAAAAGGACTTCGGCGAACTTCCCACGCAGCGCCGGCAAGCCGGACACAAGCGAGCCCCTGTCGCCCGCGATCAAAGCAATGGATGGCCCACCACCCGGCATTGCGTCCAAAGTATCGGGGAAAAAGGGCTCCGGCCTGATGCCATACTGCCAGTGGTCGGTGAAATGTGCCACGAGCGCGGGAGCGAGGTTGCGCCCCCCTATGACAACCGCACGCTCCCCCCAAATTCCAAGTCTCCAGCAAAGACCTCGTGCAAGCCAATGCAGAAATGGCTGAACAATCAACCCGAGACCGAGGAATACAATAATGGCAAACAGCAGCCGTCCCCCTTCCGGCAGGATAATTGCTCCGAATGCCGCCAGGACAGCCACCTTGACGGCAGCCAAAGTGCGTCGCCGCAGATGTTCGTGGTCATGCAGCCGATATCCGGGATAGAGGCCGGCCGATGCGTAAAGCACAATCGCAGCCAGTGCGGCGACCGTGAACGCGCGTTCCACGAACGTGCCATCCGAACCACTGGGAAGAAAGGACAGGAGAAGGAAATAGGCAAGCAGATAGCTGGCGGTGTCGCCGGCGACCAGCAAGGACGACGTTGCAACCCGTGGAAGCCGGCGCCGTAGCGCGACGGGCATATTCAGCCCTGCCGGTACAAAGGCATCGGCGGTCTTGGCTGCTATGGGCGGCACGGACCCTGCCGGAATCGCCCGCGATGTCATGTCATTTGATGTGGATGCCTTCGACGGACCCGGTGTCATCGCTGACGGCACAAATATGGACATGACGCTTTACCCCCTACTGCATTTGTCCCGACACGCCCGATCCAGAAATGGCGTCTTCAATCGGAAACTGCCGAAGTCCCAGTCTCTGGAATGCTGACAGTGAGATGAAAGTCGGCACGACGAGCGCATAGCGCCGCCACAGCCGCCGCGGCTCGCACAGAAGACGAAACGCCCATTCGAAGCCGCTTCTTTGAATGAACCTCGGAGCCTGCCGCTTGAGGCCAGCATGGAAATCGAACGCAGCTCCGACACCGATAAGCATCGATGCTTCCAGACGGTCGCGCATGTGCGCCATCCAGAGTTCCTGCTTGGGACTGCTCAGCCCGACCCAGATAATATCGGCGCCCGACCGATTGAGCTTGTCAGCAATATCTGCTTCCTCCTGCGTCGACAGTTTGCGAAAAGGCGGCGCATAGGAGCCGACGATCTGCGCTTGCGGAAATTTTGCGAGAAGGCGCGCCTGCAGTTGTTCGAGCGTTTCGGCCGTCGCGCCATAGAGGAAATGGCGCAAGCCCTTGGCGCTGCCGGCATCGAAAACGGATAGCATGAGATCAGGTCCATAGACTCTGCCGCTTTCCGCATGCCCAGCCTTCCTCAGCGCCCAAACAAGCGGCATGCCGTCAGGGGTTACGAGGAACGCCCGGTTATGGATCGACCGGAGCTCGGGATCATCCTGACATCGGACGATGCCGTGTGCGTCACGAACGCAGACATATTCCTTCCTGCCGTCTTCGATCGCTTTTTGAATAAACTCAGTCGCGCTTTTGAGATTGACTGCCGAAACGCGAACGCCAAGGACATTCGTCCATCCTAAAGATCCCTCCGGATGAAGAACTGAAGTTGGGCTGCTGCCTACTGCTTGTTTTCTCATGACCTGCGCTTTCGCGACTGAAACTGTCATCAGAATATCCCGGCAGGCCGATTGCCTCCATACTTGCAGCTCCAGCTATTGGACGTAGAAGAGACTTCATCTTTACGTCTTACGCCGGGATGACGTACGATATTCGAAGTAAGTCCATGTACCCCATGGCTTGCCATGTTGCTCTTTTTGATGACCGCAGGGGGCGCACAGCATAGTCGCCCTCGCGCACACAAAGCCGCGGAGGATCGCGTTCTATCTTTATGAGCAGAATGAAGACCCGCCCGCGAATTGAAGGTTGGACCGAAAGCTCATCGCAGGACCTGGTAAAGAGCATGCCAGAGAAGAACCCGGGCCTACGAGCTGGCAATGCCATAATTTTTGTGGCGCAGATCGAACATGCCGGCAAATGCCGACGCTGGTTCGCAGAAGCCTAGCAGGCTCGCGAGCGGATTTGACTGCGGCTTACCTTGACGCGATCGATTGTTCCACGGATCGGCGGCCTTCTGCCGGCTCTGTTGCCGCAGAACACCGCTCGTCGCGGCGCCCTTTGTCATTCCGCCGGCGCGACCACGCTTCCGATGTCCGCCCCAGCCTTCTGAAGATCCCTGAGGCTGCCAAATTCTCCCGAACGCATGATGCTCGGATCTATTCGGAAGCTCTGGCTGTTCAAGTTGCCGCTGTAGCGGTTGCGCGCGAATTGCACAAATCCAAGCCCAAGATCGGGAGCGTTGACATACGCGACAATGCCGCTGTCGCTATCAACCGATACAACATTCTCCTCGATACGATTAGGGCGTGCCCATGTCGGACGCCAACCCCTGCCGGTACCGTCATCAACCCGAAAAGCCGCTCCCGATCCGTGCGTGATGACGTTTCCCGTTACCAGGTTGCTCCAACCGCCGTTGATACCGATCGCCGCGACATTGCCCGAGAGGGTATTTCCCTCGATGCGCAGCCCGCTCGCCTTCCCATCCGTATAGATCGCCCAGCTGATAGGAGACGGCCATTCCCTGGTGTTCTCATATCCGGGAGGCCAGAACGTCCCATCGGCCCTGTTCATGAGATGACCGGTCCCGGTCACGAGATTGGAGCGGATGGTGCTGTTCAGAGGATCGCCCTGCTCGCCCATCATCTTGATGGCGCCGCCATCTGCCGTCTGCTGATTGGCATTATGGATCACATTGTGCTCGATGACAGCGTTATAGACGGCGTCATTGGAACCCCACAGCGATCCGCCGGCAATTCCGAACTGCGCCGTGTTTTCGATCAGGTTGTCGGCGATCCTGACATTATCAGCCGCCTGGAACCATATTCCCGCGGTTTCAATATATACCGTTCCAATATCATGAATGTGGTTTGAAAGGATCCTGGCGCCGTTCGACTTGCCGAACGTGCCATAATTGGTGCCGACGTAGATCCCGTTGCCAGCCACATCTGCAATCACATTGGCGGCAATCAACGCATCCTTACTTTCCGTCACATGCACCCCGACGCCGACATTCTCGATGCTGTTGCCGAGAATCCTGACGCCGTCAGAGTGTTCGATCCGTATGGCGCCAAATCCTCTGGTTTCCGTATAGAACTTGCCGCTGCCTGCAGGAGCTCCATCTCTAAACTCTAGCCCTGATACGACCATCCCATTGGCCCCATCCAACTTGAAGAACGTCGGCAGAATGCCAGCAACAACCATGGAATTGGGCAATGATTGATCGACGGGGATATAATGAAGCTGGCCCGCGACAAGGTCGTACCACCACTCTCCGGGAGCATCGAGCAATGCCTTTGCTCCGGCAAGGAAATAGCGGCTCCCTTCTGCAGTAAAGAAATAGCCTGTGCCTTCCGTATAGACAGTCCGGCTGGCGCCATTGATGGATACAACTGGAAGCGTATCATTGCCCCACTGGCTTCCGGGGCGATACCCGCCAACGATGTCTGCGACCAGTCCACTTGTATCATCCACTGCCGGAAGATCACCGGCATGGAAACAGAAGCGCGTGTTTGCTTCCGACACGTCGATGGCAGGCTCGCACTTTGCGGCAAACAACCATCCCTTGCGCGGATCGCCATCGTCGGGGGCGTTGGGGAATCGCGCCTTGGTTTGGCGTATCCCGTCGACGAAAAGGTCACCGACCGCTTCATCCGGTGGCAATTTCAGTGGCGCCGTCCACCCGCCATCCGCCTGCTGCGCAAAGTTGTCAACGCGCAGCCCCCCATGCAAAATCGGCGCTTCATCGCATCTTGCCGTCAGGATCAAGCCCGCATCGCGAGTGTCAAAGACGATCGGCTGCGTAAGATAGTAATCGCCTTTAGCGAGCGCGATGGTGTTGGTGCCGCCCTTCTCACGGGCAGCATCACGAGCTCTTTCGATGCTGGCGAAAGGGCCGTCGCCACCCTGCTGATTTGCGGTCGGAAGGAGACCGCTCCAGCTGTCTTTGCCATCGGGAGAAACGTAAAATAGCGTTCGCCCCCCGGTGCTGCTGCTCAATACATCACTTAAGGAAGTCCCATTCAACTTGGCTGACATCGTCGGGGAAGCTTCCGCACAAGTCGCCTCCCTGACGAGCATCTGCAGGCGCTCTGGCGCATCTATCTCCGTCTCGACTGGAGCCGGATTGCTGGACCGCGGAAAGAGCATGACAGGTAAAATGCTCAGGATCAGTCCAAAACGCCGGTTCATGATGTCTGCAACCCGCTCGTAAGGCCGCGCGCGGGCGCCTGCCAAGGTGGCGAATGGCTGACCGAAACGACGGGCGCGTACAGCGAAAACATGATGATGGCTGTGGTAAACAGGATGAAGATGGCGTCATTCTGAACGAAAAAAATACTTTCTGTCAGGTTCATCACCAAAATCATGATCGTCAGGACATTGAGCCAGAGCCACCCGTACTGCGGATCATGACATTGAAGGAACCCACCCTGGCGGATTGCATAGGGAACCATCAGAACAAACGGAATCATTCCCATGATCCCAAAGCTCATCAAGATATCGCGGTATCCATTATGCGCGTGGGGCGCCGGCCAGCCGATCTTCAACCAGATATGCGTCGCTTCGGGATTCGCGACTGTCCAGAAAGCCTGGTAGCCGTAGCCAAGCAACCAACGATCGGATATTTCGCGATCAACCAGCTCCCACAGTGGCACCCGACCCGTCAAGGTCGCATCCTTGCCGAGCGCTTCAAGGGCCGGAACCAGGAACTCGTGAAGCGAAATCAGAATGCCGAGAGACAGCTGAACGAAAAACAGGACGATGACGACGCGGCCAATGCTGCTGCTTCTTTGCAGCAGGGAATAAAAGCCGATCAGGCAAAACGCCACTGACGTTGCAATAATCGCTGTCATCGATCCGGAGCTTGCAAGGCAAATCACACCCGCCGCCAACAAGACGAATGCGGTTCGCCGCAGGCCGAACGTCCCGTCGATCAGCATGGCCGTCGCCACCAGGATCATCAACGACGCGTACCAGCCGAGCACGTTCTTGTGAATGAAGACGCCCCGCATGGCACCATCCGGCATACTGGCGAGGCTTGGTGACACCACGGCGACAACCACACTGAGGGTGATACAGGCTCCAAGCGTTACAAATACCAGGAACAGCAACTGCCTTGGCGTGAAACGTATCGCGAGGACATAGGAAAGAAGCACGCAAAACAAAAGGCCGATTGCGCGCCTCAAGGTCGTTGGCGGTGATATGGACCACAGGGTAGACAAAAACGGCAAGGCAAGCATCAGGGGAACAATCAGATTTCGCCTGAGCGCCGTTAGAAACTGCGGAAAATTGCGTAGCAGGATCACGGCTGTAAATGCATATATAGGAAGGCAAGGAAGACGCAGCATGGATTTGGCAGATTCACTGAGCGTTCCGTCCGCATCTGAAAGGACAAGCGGCAGAAAGGCGCCTGCCTGAAGAAATAGAGATATGCCGGCGCCCCAGCATTCTATGACCCGCCAACTGATGGTTGGTCCGCTGGCAGTTCTAAGTCTATCTACTCTCATTATCCGTCCCGACTGAATTGAACAGACAAGCGACTGTCGATCGCGGCAGATCAAAAATAGCTGTCGGCCTTCGTGGCCGCGCTGCTCTCAAGCAATCATCCAGCCACATCCGCGGTCAACCTGTCCTAGTGAAGGGCCGGCTACGCCTAATGCACCCTGCCTCCACCCAAAGGCGATGTTGCGCCTAAGCTTTCAGCCGGTCTTTACCCAAAAGGCGGGTCTTCATGTCCGCGAATTGCCCTTAAGAGCAGATGTTGCGCTTATCCGTTCACCGGTACCGTGGCGATGAATGTCTTATGAAGCGTGGTGGGTAAGCTGCGGTTCCACTGCAATGAGGCAACAATTCTGACAGAGTCTATCTCTGCAGTCGAAGCCTGGAAGGTTAGGATTGCTATGTTTCTGCGTCATGATCCTAGTTCTCTATGCAACACGACGGGCGCTCTACTCGTCGTGGCATTGTCAGCAGCGATCTCATCGGCTCGGCGCGAAATGCCGTTTGGCCGACAAGGTATTTTGGATATCACCATTCCAAACCGCGATGGCTGCGCAAAGGGCTATCTCTTAAGCAAAGTTGCGCTGCACAGCGGTGCATCGCGGCAGCCCGCCTGAGAGCGCGCCATGGAGCGGCCGGCCCTCAGTGTCCTCATCAACAATTACAACTACGCTCGCTTTGTCGGACGGGCCATAGACAGCGTATTGAACCAAGACGCGTGCAACGTCGAGATCATCGTCGTCGATGACGGCTCGACCGACCAGTCGCGGTCTGTTCTGCAAGCGTATGACGGCCGAGTAAAGGTGATCTTTCAGGAGAACGCCGGACAGGCCGCCGCGATCAATACCGCCGTGAGATCAAGCGTGGGCCAGATCCTCTGTTTTCTGGATGCCGACGACTGGTGGGCGCCGAGCAAGCTGTCAGCGATGGCTGCAGCGTTCCGCGCCAACCCTCAGGCATCGCTCGTCTATCATCGACTGCAGCCGACGCTTGTCGATGGCACGCCGACTTCCAAGCCGATCCCTCGAACGCTGTGTTCCGGCGCCTTGTCGCCGCTACTCACACGATCGGCTGGTTGGTGGCCTTTTCCGATGACGTCGGCCGTCGCGGTACGTCGAAGCGCATGGGATGCTGCGGGCAGCATTCCAGAACAGTTCCGCATATCAGCCGACGCCTGGCTCGTGGGCATCTATCCGTTTCTGGGGGACGTGATTGCCATGCCGGATCCGCTTGGATTCTACCGCATCCACAACAACAACTGGCATCGCTCAACCGAGGACGCCACCACGCTACGGCGGCGGATGACGCACTGGCGGCATACCGTTGAGGTAACGAACCTGTTTCTCTCAACCCATGACCTGCCGGCAAGACTACATCTGGCGGATCACTATCCCTATCGCGTTGCCTCGGCGAAGCTGCAGGGCGCCGACGCTCTCAGCCGGTTCAAGCTTGCGGTCGAAGGCCTCTTCTTTGCCGGCGAACCGAACCTGCTCAGGCGGACGCGCGATAGTTTGCGCTCGGCGCGCGGCCTGTCACGGATCGGTCTTGATGTAGGATTGTCGGAGGCAGCGAAATGAAGGCGCTGTTATTGGTTTCCGAACTGGAAGATTATACCATCTCCTTCGCCAGCGGCGTTGCCCAACACCTGGACGTTGTGCTTGCCGTGCCGCGCCGGCGCTATGCGCATCTCGCCTCTTCCTTCGATCCGGCTGTTGATCTGCACCTTCTCGACTGGCCGAGACACCGTTCTCTCTCCAATCCCTGGTTTCTGTACCAGCTCACGCGCCTGATCCGGCGGGAGCAGCCGAACCTTATTCATCTCCTTAGCAATTCGACGCTTTGGCTGAACCTCGCCGTGCCGTTCTGGCGCCCGATCCCGCTTGTGACGACCATCCATGACGTGGAAATCCATCCCGGCGATATGGAGACGCGTACGCTGCCCGGCTGGGCTCCCGAACTGATGGTAAGGCAATCCGGACATCTTGTCGTCCACGGGGAGGGACTGAAGCAACTGGTTCTCGATCGATACGCGAAATCCGCCGATCACGTCCATGTCCTGTCGCATCCCTCCATCCTTCGTTATGCGGAACTCGCGCGGCGACAGAAGATGACGCCGCGCGAAGCCGATGGAACTATACGCGTGCTGCTGTTCGGGCGGATTTTTGCCTACAAGGGTCTGGAACATCTGGTCCGGGCCGAAGCGATACTCAAGGATGTGCTTCCCAACCTGCGCATCACGGTCGCGGGCCGCGGCGACGACCCGCGGATATTCCAGGCGCTTATGGGCGATGCCGGCCGTTACGATATTCGCAATCGTTTCATCGAGGATACGGAGGTCGCCCAGCTATTCCTCGACACCGACATCGTCGTGCTTCCCTACACGGAAGCATCCCAAAGCGGTGTGCTCAACCTTGCGGCCGCATTTGGCAAACCGGTCATCGTTACGGATGTCGGCGAGTTGGGTGGCACCGTTCAGCCCAACGGGTTGGGAATGGTGGTCCCTCCCGGAGATGCCAAAGAGCTCGCGGCAGCGGTGAGGACATTGGCAGACAGCGGCGAGCTTAGAAACAAGTTCGGCACCAATGCGCTTCAATGGGCCAAAGGACCGAATTCGCCGGAACGGGTCGGCGGTCAGGCCGCGGCCGTTTATCGAGAGGTGGTCGGGTCATGCTGATGGAGGCGCTCACGGACAGAAGTCGGCTGGCGGCACGGAGCGCAGCTAGCGTCCGCCACTATGTTCCAGGCGGCTGCGAAAACGGCGGCGGCATTGGCAGGCTGGTCGGCTATATAACCGAGACGGCGAAAGAGACCGGCGCCAAACATTTCGTCACCGATACGAGAGGGGCGCGATGGTCCAAATTGACGTCGCCGGCGCGCCTCATCGGCGCCATCCTGACGATGGCGAAGGACCGGATCGTTGCATCCGACCGCATTCACCATATCCATCTCGCCGGCCGCGGCAGCACCTCGCGAAAACTGATCCTGACGGAGGCTGCCCGTTTATTCGGATGCTGCCACATGTTGCACCTGCACGACTACGACTATGCCGGCGACTTTGCGCAACGCTCGCCGCGCCAACAACGGCTCATCCGTCGGATGTTCCAGAATGCCGATTGCGTTGTGGCGCTGGGCCGGCGCGACCGCATGACGCTGACGACCCTTCTGGGCGTTGACGAGCGCCGCACGGTCGTTGCCCATAATTGCGTCCCCGATCCCGGGGCGCACGATATTCGCGCCGGCCAGACACCGCTGATCATATTCCTTGGCCGGTTGAGCGAACGCAAGGGCGTCACGGAGCTTCTGCTGGCCCTCAGCCACCCCGTCATGAAAGACCTCAAGTGGAGGGCTGTGTTGGCAGGCGACGGGCCCGTCGAGGATTATCGCCGTCAGGCCGACGCCATGTCGCTTTCCAATTTGGTAGAGATGCCCGGCTGGCTCGACGCAGCTGAGGCGCGAGCCCTGTGTGCGCGTGCAGATATCCTGGTCCTGCCTTCGCACGCCGAAGGTCTGGCAATGGCCGTGCTCGAAGGGCTGTCCCACGGGCTCGCAGTCGTCACGACGCGTGTCGGAGCACACGACGAAGTTATTACCGACGGTGAAACCGGGATCTTCGTGCCCATCGGAGATCCGAATGCCTTGGCTGCAGCCTTGGCGAAACTGGTGACCGATCCGGAAACCTGCATCCGCCTCTCGGTCCAGGGGCGCATGCATTACCTCAACCATTTCAGCATGAAGGCCTATATGCGGTCGCTCGAGCAACTATACGAAACCTTTTCCGCGAAACCTCAAGCAGTGGTTGGCGCCCGATGACGATTTCCACTCTTCCGCCGGACCGCAATCTTCCGATCTCGCCGATGCGCTATGACCCGCGCTTTCAGGTAGAGACCAAGGCGGACAACTTCGATCTGGCATCGATTTACCGTCTCGTCCGCCGAAGAATGATCATGATCATCACGATAACCATGCTGCTCATGGCGCCCGCGGCGATTATGATCTTTGGGCTGAAGCCCACCTACCAGGGCTGGGCCCGGTTGATTGTCCACCAGCCCCTTGCAACATCACTTGATGCGGATGATTCCAGCCACAGTGATCTGCTTGACGCGAAATCGGAGACTGAGCGGCTTCTATCCAGAAGCATCGCAGAGCGAGTTGTCCGCGAACTGCAGCTTAACGTGCGGGAGGAATTCAATCCGGCGCTGCGGGAGATCTCCCTCATCGAAAGGATCCGGACGAAGCTGCGCGGCCTGTTCGACACGAAAAAGCCCACCTCGCCTTTACGGGACAACATCAACGCCATCATCCCAGAATATTATAGGGCGCTCGGCGTGTGGCATGAAGATAAGAGTGACGTCATCCAGATCAGCTTCAATTCGACTGATCCTGAACTGGCAGCCGTGGTGCCGAACCGGGTCATCGGCATTTACCTCGATGAGCGGAAGGAGAGCGTGCGTGGCCGCCTGGATGCAGCGGAAGAGTGGATACGACAGCGCATCACGGAACAGCAGGTTCGCGCTGACACGTCTCGCGACGCTGCCCGCAACTATCAAGAATCGATGGACGTCGTCTCGAAAGAGGACGCTCAGGAGGAACGGATCAAGTCATTTCTGGAACTCACTGGCCGAGAAGGGAAAATCGAAGAAAGCCGGGTTGAGGTAGAGGCGGTGATCTCGACGCTGGAATCAGCGGATAACGCTTCGGTCGCTGCGCAGAATATCGTCGTCCCTGACAGCATTGCCATAAAGCAACGCGATCTTCGCGGACAGGAGCAGGATCTCGCCCGTCTTCTCGAGACATATGACGGCAATGCCGAGGCCGTGGTGGAGCTACGTGGAGAGATCCAAGAATCCCGTGCCGGTCTCGAACTGGCGACCAAACAGTATCTCCAGACAATGCGCGCCAAGCTCGTCGCACTTGATCATGAAGCTGAAGCAGTACAATCCAGGTTGGTTGTTGCTAATGAAAAACGCATACGCGATGCGCTGGTGCAGACGGAATTGTTGCGACTGCAGAAAATCGCCGAAAAGGAACAAACGGCACTCGACAAGCTTGAGAACCAGCGCCGTGACCTCGCCGCGAAAGCCATGCTGCCGGGGGCGGAGTTGGAAGTTCTAACACCGGCTACAGTGCCGCTCACGTCAACGGGACGTGGACGGCTCTCCTATCTGGTGGGCGCACTCCTGGCTGCGATCTCTGCCGCCGTAACGGCTGCTTTCGTGATCGAAATGTGGGACCGGACGGTCCGCAGTTTCGACCAAATAGCTGGAATGGCGCGCACCTTACCGGCTGGACTTATCCCACGTCTGGCGCGGAGTGAAAATTCGAAGACGATGTTCGCACATATGCCGGTCCCGATGTTTGACGAAGCAATCCGGACCGTGGTGCTTTCACTCAAGCAGTCCAATGGCGGCAAATTGCCGAACAGTATTGTCGTTACCTCGGCTCACAGCGGAGATGGCAAGTCGCTTGTCGCGCGATCGCTGGCCATGGAACTTGCCGCTGCCGCGATTCCGGTCCTGCTGGTCGATGGCGACCTCCGACGGGGAAAACTCGATGCGTTTTTCAGGTCGGGGGTCATGTGCGGACTGAACGAATTCCTGAACGGTCAGGCCGATTTCCGCGACATCGTCTACCACCATCCGAGCGGCATCGATTTCATTCCATCTGGAAAATTCAGTCTCCAGCGGCGGGTCCGTCCGAACGGCCTGGCAGAAATCATCGAGATGGCGGTCGCGGCCGGCCAGATTGTCATCTTCGACAGCGCGCCTGTACTCGCCTCGGCAGATACCGTGCTTTTGACCTCCCTGGCGGAAAGAACACTGGCAATCGTTAGATGGGGAAAGACGAGCCGACGCGCAGTCGAGTTCAGCCTGCAGCAAATGAAAAGCTCACGAAATTCGGAAATCATCGTCGCGATCAACAACGTAAACCCCGAAAAGCACGCATTGTATAATTTCAGCGACTCGGAATTGTTTTCGAAATCTCTGATGAAATACTACAAATTCAAAGCATGAATACATCGCACGCAGTGTTTAAACGCTCAATTTGCTTCTGGATTGGTATCGAGTTGGAGGAACCATGGATACGGGAATGAGAGAGAACCGAAAAGTTGCGCTGATTACGGGCATAACCGGTCAGGACGGCGCGTATCTGGCCGAAATGCTGTTGGAGAAAGGCTATATCGTTCACGGCCTGAAGCGCCGCTCATCATCCTTCAACACCAGTCGCATCGAGCATCTCTACGAGGATCCCCACATCGAGAATCCTCGCTTTATCCTGCATTTCGGGGACATGACCGATTCAACGAATCTCATCCGTGTCGTTCAGGAAACGCAGCCGGACGAGATCTACAATCTCGCCGCACAGAGCCACGTTCAAGTCTCTTTCGAGACGCCGGAATACACAGCGAACGCGGATGGAACCGGCACCCTTCGGTTACTTGAAGCAATTCGCCTCCTGGGGCTGACCAAGAAGACCCGCTTCTATCAAGCGTCCACCTCCGAGCTCTACGGCAAAGTCCAGGAAGTCCCGCAGAGCGAAACGACGCCTTTCTACCCTCGATCACCCTACGCGGCCGCCAAGCTCTACGCCTATTGGATTGTGGTCAATTATCGCGAGGCATATGGCATGCACGCCTCGAACGGCATCTTGTTCAATCATGAAAGCCCGATCCGCGGCGAAACATTCGTGACCCGCAAGATCACCCGGGCGGCGGCGGCGATCCATCTTGGCCTGCAGGACAGGCTCTATCTCGGCAATCTCGATGCCAAGCGCGACTGGGGACATGCACGAGAATATGTCCGCGGCATGTGGCTGATGCTGCAACAGGACCAACCGGAGGACTATGTCCTTGCAACCGGCGAAACGCACTCGGTTCGTTCCTTTGTCGACAAGGCTTTTGCCAAGGTGGGCATGCAAATTGATTGGCGTGGGAACGGCGTTGAGGAAAAGGGATACGACAAGACATCCGGTCGGTGTGTGGTGGAGATCGATCCCGCTTATTTCCGTCCGACTGAAGTTGATCTTCTGATCGGCGACCCGACGAAGGCGCACACGAAGCTTGGCTGGAAACATGAGACCAGTCTTGATCAGCTGGTTGCGGAGATGGTTCGCGAGGACCTCAAAGTCATGGCACGAAATGTTCCGTCGGCAGGTGTAACCAAGGGTTTTGCCTATGCCTGAGGTGATCTACAGCCTTGCTGGAAAAAGGGTCTATGTCGCGGGCCACCGCGGCATGGTGGGCTCTGCGATCGTGCGGCGTCTTGCTTCGGAGGGCTGCGAGATTTTGACGGCGACCCGTGCCGAGGTCGACCTCAGACGGCAGGAGGAGGTGGAAGCTTGGATGAGCAAGAATCGTCCCCACGCTGTCTTCCTCGCTGCTGCGAGGGTCGGCGGCATTCTCGCAAACGCGACCTATCCGGCCGACTTCCTTTATGACAACCTCGTTCTCCAAGCCAATGTCATCCACGCGGCCCATCGAGCCGACGTCGAAAAACTGATGTTTCTAGGTTCGTCCTGCATCTACCCGAAACTCGCCGACCAACCGATCGTCGAGGAGGCACTTCTCACTGGATCGCTTGAGCCTACGAACGAATGGTATGCGATTGCCAAAATCGCCGGATTAAAGCTTTGCCAAGCCTATCGCAAACAGCATGGCAGAGATTTCATCTCGGCCATGCCCACCAATCTTTACGGCCCTGAGGACAATTTTGACCTCGGATCCAGCCATGTGATGCCGGCGCTAATACGCAAGGCGCATGATGCCAAGATCAACGAGCAGCAAGAGATATGCATCTGGGGTACTGGCACACCGCTGCGCGAATTCCTGCATGTTGACGATTGCGCCAACGCCTGCGTCCATCTCATGAAGACCTATTCCGCCGAAAGTCATGTGAACGTCGGTTCCGGCGAAGACATTACCATCCTCGAATTGGCGCATCTCGTCTCCAAGGTCGTTGGCTTCAAAGGCAAGATCAGGCGCGACCTCACCAAGCCAGACGGCACGCCACGAAAACTCTTGAATGTCGATAAGCTTCGCACACTCGGCTGGTCACCCAAGATAGATCTGAAGGAGGGTATCGAAGACGCCTATCGCTCCTTCCTGGATGGTCATTTTCTCGAACGCGGCAGCAGCAAAGTTATGGCCGGGGACGTGATGGGTGGAAGCGACATCGGTTTGGAGAGAGCCGAGACTTCGGCGCTGCACGTTTAGGCGCTTGCTACGGTCGCTCACCCTCGCGCATAGCGAATTGGCGCGGGGAATAAAAAGCTTTGTCCGGGGGGACGCATATGCTGGGATGGAGCAGATAATGCAACCAGTAGAAATCAGGATTGCAGCGCTCATTTTCCTCATAGTCGTGTGGGCGGTGATTATCGGTACGGCAATGGATTTTTTCGCGGTCGACATACCGATGTCGCTTGTCGCTCTATTGCATAGATAGTCCGCGTCGGATGTCTCGGCGAGATTACCTTTCACTGAGAGGTAGCCATCCTTCCCGAAGCTACAGCCTATCAAGGAACCCTTGGCGAACATCCCGGTTTAGCTTTTTGAGGCGGCAGCACAGATGCGTTCAATGAGAATGCGTCGAAACCTGCAAGAACAGCTGAACGCTCCGTGGCAATCAATGGCAATCTTAGGTATTCAACATGCACGCCGAGACGATAATTTTCGAGCCGAGCGACTGGGTTCCGAACAATCCGCGTCTTCCGGTGTTGATTTATCGAGGCCTTTTTGGATACGGTGGACCAGCTGATTTCGAAAATCGCTTCGTAGCCAATGGTTGGACAGGCATCTGGACAAACGGCGTCTTCAATTATCAGCATTACCATTCCGGCGCCCATGAGGTGCTTGGGATTGCAATTGGTGGCGCTACCCTGCTGATCGGCGGTCCCGGCGGTCAGGCACTCAAGGTCGCTGCGGGAGACTGTTTGGTGCTTCCAGCCGGGACGGGGCACCAAAATCTCGGTTGCACAGCGGACTTCCAGGTCGTCGGCGCCTATCCCAAGGGACAGCATGCCGACATCCAGACTTCGGCTGCTTCAAGCGAAATGCTGGCGAAAATCTCGTCCGTTCCCCTACCCCACAGCGATCCCGTTCAAGGCCCGTCGGGATTTCTAACCGAGACATGGCGGTAGTCATTCGCGGAACCCGACCGATGTCGCGGTAGTAGACCCGATCAATGGCCTCGCCGGGGAGCACCGGCCATCCTTGGGTGAATTGAACAAAACTCGTGTCGACGCCTTATCTGCCTTGAAGCTTGCTAAAGGCCAGGACCATGGACGTCAGGCAGACAATCGACGCGGTCGAACAGTGGCTCAGAACGTTCGTGTTGAGCGAATGGACGTTTTACCAATTCGGGATCATCGCCGTCGGTTACCTCGCTGCGTCTTTTCTGGCATCGCGCACCGAGCCTGCATTGGAATCGAAAGCGAGGCGCATCAAAGGTAATCCGGACCTGTTGCGCGTCATAATCGCTTTCATGCGCCGCTTGAAGTGGCTCTTTCTGGCCGTATGGCTATGGCTTGCAAACGTCGCTCTCACACAAACGACCTGGCCGTCGCGACGGTGGCTGGTCTCGACCGCCCTGACGCTGACGGCGGCGTGGTTCATCATCTCCGTCCTGACCAAGATCATCCGCAATCCCACATTGTCGCGTATCGTCGCAATCTTCAGCTGGAGCTACGTCGCGTTGTACGCACTTCGGCTTGACGATCCCGTGCTCTCCGCGCTCGATGGGCTGGCTGTCAATCTGGGCGCGGTGCGCCTTTCACTGCTTCTTGTGCTCAAAGCCGTCGTCCTGGCCGTCACGCTCATCTGGGTCGCGGTTCTCGTCGGCAATGTCCTTTCCCATTGGGTGCAGAGGTCGGGCGACCTTTCGCCATCGATCAAGGTTCTAATCAGCAAATTCATAAAAATCGGCTTGATCATAATCGCCGGCGCAATCGCCTTATCAGCCACCGGCATCGACCTCACCGCATTGACCGTTTTTTCCGGTGCCGTTGGCGTAGGCATAGGCTTCGGCCTTCAGAAGGTCGTATCGAACTTCATCTCCGGCATCATCATCCTCCTCGACAAATCCATCAAGCCGGGCGACACGATCACGCTCGGCGATACCTTCGGTTCGATCCGCGATCTGCGTTCGCGGTTCGTCTCGGTCATCACGCGTGACGGTAAAGAATACCTCATCCCCAACGAGGACTTTATCTCCCAACAGGTGGTCAACTGGTCGTTCTCCAGCGACTACGTCAGGATCGACGTCGACTTCGGCACGGCTTATGACAGCGACCCGCATGAGGTCGTCAGCATCGCAATCGCAACCGCCTCGACGCTGGACCGCGTCGCCAATCAATACAAGCCGCCGGTATGCTGGCTCATCTGCTTTGGTGCTTCGTCGCTGGACTTCCGGCTCCGCTTCTGGATCTCCGATCCCGCAAATGGCCTGACGAATGTCAGGGGTCAGGTGCTGATGGCGCTTTGGGACGCGTTCAAGCAAGCCGGCATCTCCATCCCGTTCCCGCATCGGGAGATCATCATGAAGACGCCTGTCGAGATCAAGCAATCGCGCGAGGACTAAGCAGATCAGGCTCTCGTTCAAACACAAAACGGGCGGCCGTTACCAACCCTCTCCATTTTCGATCGCCATGATGAACTCCTCGAAGCCGCCCCCGAGCACTCTCACCTCATCCTCCCATGGGCCGGCGAACACAAACGGGATCGAGATGTAGTTTCCATCTATGATGCCATAGGCAGCTGGCCCGCCGTTCGAACCGATCAGAAAGCGACGCTCCTGGAGCTCAAACATGTCGTACCCGGCAGCCAATGCAAGCTCCTGGATGCTCCAAACAACCAGGTAGCCCCGACCTATCTCGTCATTGAACCCATTTGAGACACGCAGGAATGCCTTATAGTCGTCAGGCAATATGATCCCGAGTTCGGTTTCGCATTCTTCTATTTCAGCCAAGCTGGCTCCGGGCGATTGAAATCCATGCCGCAATTTTTCGAACAAGGAGCCTACTCCATCGAACCCGCACATCCATCGCTATCAGGTAAGCGATCCAAGGCGCTTGGCAACCCGCCTCGACTATCGCACTGGGGTAGCGTGAAGTGATGGGCAAGTCGCCGAAGCGTCTTGACGGCACGCTGACGTCGGCCACATGTCGCCGGATTCTGTCGGCACTTTCCGGGTGCCAGCGAGATCTTAGGAACGGCGCCGATGCGAAATCCTATTTTACCGGCCATTGTGGCCTTGTTGTCGGCCGGCACCGTTGCGGGTGCCATTCTGCTTCGCCGGACTGGTTTCGATCGATGCCTGAAAAAAACCGTTTCGACGGACATCTATCGCCAGGGCGGTACGGCGACCTTGGATCCGAAAGACGTCGAAGCGCAAGCAGCGCGCATCTGCTCGGATCATGGGGCAAGGTAAGCCGAAGAGCTGTCTTACGCGAAGCGGATCGCCGTTCTCGCCCGCGCCTTTGCGGCAACTTCCTCTCGATCACGAGGAGGTTGGGAGGTCTCAAGCGAACTCAGCAGCTCGTGAGCGCACTTGGCGATCGACATGACCGCCTGCTCGAACGCCGCCTCATTGCGTTTCGACGGCTTGGTGGTTCCGCTCAACTTTCGCACGAACTGAAGCGCGGCGTCATGGATCTCATCGTCCGTCGCTGGCGGATCGAAATTGAACAGTGGTTTGATATTTCGGCACATGAGCTGCTCCCGTTCTTCTCCTCTCTTCCACCGAGAGGAGGGATGACCGCACATAAAGTAGTCGCGGGAGCGTGATTTACCAACGTACCCTGTAGCCGCGACTACTGATTTGATGCCTCCAGGTTCGCATATGCCTGTCGAACTTTGCTCTTCACACTAAGTTCCCCAAATGGACCGAGCAACGCATCGCAATCACGGGCTCTCCCGTTGTTTCCAACCTGCCCGGCCCGGAAGCCAAGGTGCTAACGGCGACGGTGGACTGATCCATGGATATGACGCGCATCCGAGATCACATGGTGGAGCACCAACTGACGCGACGTGGCATTGATGATCGAAGCGTCATCGAGGCGATGCGCACGGTGCCCCGCGAAAAATTTGTCGCTCCAGGCTTCGAGGATTTTGCCTATGAGGATGCGCCGCTGTCGATCGGCGACGGCCAGACGATTTCGCAGCCGTTCATTGTGGCTCTGATGCTCGAAAAGGCCGGTCTGAAAGCCGGCGACAAGGCGCTCGAGGTCGGCACGGGCTCGGGTTACGCTTCAGCCCTGATGAGCCGGATCGTAAGGCAGGTCTATTCCATCGAGCGCCATGAAAGGCTGGCGCTTCAGGCCAGGGACCGGTTCGGGACGCTCGGATACCACAATATTGAGGTCCGCGTGGGTGACGGCAGCAAGGGCTGGCCGGACGCCGCCCCATTCGACGCCATTGTCGTTTCTGCGGCAGCACCCGAGGTGCCGTCCGCCTTGAAGGAACAGTTGAACCTCGGAGGGCGGCTCATCATCCCGGTCGGCCGCGGTCAAGAGCAGCGCCTGAAACGCGTCACGCGCACCGGGCCCGCGGCGTTCGAGGAAGACGATCTCGGCGGGGTGGTCTTCGTTCCCCTGATCGGTGAAGACGCCTGGACTGCGGCACATCCGATGTACACGGCGACGGTGCCATCGCCGGGAACTTTTGCGGCCGGCCCAGGTTCTCAGCCAAGAGTACAGGGAGCGGGCATGGAAACAACAAACAGGTTGCCGGCGCTGCCTGAAGGCGTGCTCGATCATACCGAATTCCAGCAACGGTTCTGGGCCCTTCAACGTCTTTCCTGGATCATGTTCACGCTTCTTCTGGCGATCTGCTTGCTCGGTTTACTTGGAAGAGGCGGCCCGTTTTCGCGGCAAACATTGATGTTATCAGATGGATCCGTGGACTTTCCCGTCATCTCCCGGTGGAATGCTCCCGAGGATATGACGGTGAATTTCCTAGCCTCATCCGAAGACAGGGTCTTCACGATCGATGCCGCCTTTCTTCGAACCTTCTCGGTTCAGGGCATCGACCCGCCCCAGAAGGCGACCTTCGCGCGTGATGGCCGGATAGGTTACGTGTTCCCCGCCGACCCGGCAGAGCCGACACAGATCGTGTTCCGTCTGCAAACACAACAACCCGGCGCTCGCCGCGCCACCATCGGCCTGGGCGAAGAGGTCCGGACCCAATTCACTTTCATCTTTCCATGAGGGCGGCACGGTGGATGCAGTATTCCGCGGACTGGCAATTTATTTCACGCTGCTCGTGATCATCCGCTTGTCGGGAAGGCGGACATTGGCCCAGATGACGCCGTTCGACCTGGTCATCGTTCTGGTTATCTCCGAAACCACGCAGCAGGCAATGCTGGGCGACGACTTCTCCATCACCAATGCCGTTATCTTGATCCTGACGCTGTTTACCACAGACATCGGCCTCTCCTACGTGAAGAGGTGGTGGCCGCGCGCAGCTCATATCATCGATGGGGTTCCGACCGTTCTGGTAACGGATGGCGTCTACGACGAACGCGCGCTCAAAGGAGCCCGCCTGCAGAAGGAAGATGTCATGCAAGCGGCTCGAAGCCAGGAGGGCATCGAGAGCGTGGCGGAGATAAAATTTGCCATCCTCGAGGTGAGCGGCAACATCAGCATCATCAAGAAACAGAAATCCGGCTGACAAGAAGAGGAAATCTCGGCCTATCCTAGATGTCCTGCACTATCAGTACCTTGATTGTCATTCACCTCGCTTGATCCATCCAAATCGTTCCGAACAACTTGAGGGAGGCTTGCTCTGCGGCGTTATATCAAGCTATCTTTTTGGGGCCGTTGGTTTATGTTATGTTCATGGACATCATCGACAGAAACAACGTAATCGTCAGCGGCACGGGCGACGAAGCAATGGTCTTCGCGCACGGGTTTGGCTGCGACAGCAACATGTGGCGGCTCGTGGCTCCGGCCTTCGAGGACAAATACCGCGTCGTCCTGTTCGACAATGTCGGTGCCGGCAAGTCCGACCTGAAGGCCTATTCCTTCGAGAAGTACGCCACCCTCGATGGCTATGCGGACGACGCGGTGGAGATCATTGATGCCCTATCGCTGAAGAAGGTTGTCTTCGTCGGCCATTCGGTCAGTGCGATGGTCGGACTGATTGCGGCCAGGAAGCGTCCAGATCTCTTCAAGTCGCTGGTCATGGTCGGCCCTTCCCCGTGCTATATCGACAGCGACGGCTATGTCGGCGGCTTCTCACAGGGTCAGATCGAGGAGCTGATGGAGTTCCTGGATTCCAACCACTTGGGATGGTCCGGCGCGATGGCGCCGGCCATCATGGGCAATCCGGACAGGCCAGCGCTCGCCGAGGAACTGACGGAGAGCTTCTGCAGGACGGATCCAGAGATCGCGCGCCATTTCGCCCGGACGACCTTTCTGTCAGACTGCAGGGATCTCTTGCAGGGCTTCGACATCCCGACACTGATCCTTCAATGTTCGAGCGACGTGATTGCCCCTGTCGAGGTCGGCGAGTACGTGCACAGGCATCTTACAAACAGCAGCCTGGTAATCATGAAGGCGACCGGACACTGCCCCAATCTGAGCGCACCCAAGGAGACTATCTCCGCCATCGAAAACTTCCTCGGCAAGGCCGCATAAGATGGATCAAGCCGCGCCGAAAAACCTTCAGGACGACTTCGAGAACCTCTTCGAAAATACAATGGCGGGCAATCTCGTCGTCTCGCCTGGCGGCGTCGTCCTTCGAGCGAACAGTCGGCTTGCCAGCTGGCTCGGCCGCTCGGCGCAGGATTTGGCAGGCAAACGCCTATCCGACCTGCTGAGCGTCGGCGGCAGCATCTATCTCGAGACCCATCTCGCGCCCATGCTCAGGATGCAGGGCGAGTTCGAAGAAATCATGCTTGAGATGCGACACTCCGACGGGGGCAAGATTCCGGTTCTGATGAATGGCTTCGAGCAACGCGATGCTGCAGGGCAACCCCTGTTCCTCAGGCTGACCATCATACGGGCATCGAACCGGCTGACCTACGAGCAGAACCTGCGAAAGGCGGGCAAACAGGCACGCGAAGCCCTTGCAACGGTCGAGGGGACGCTTCTCGACGAACGGGAGACGGCGGCGCTTCGCGAGCAGTTCATCGCCGTCCTCGGTCACGACCTCAGAAACCCGCTCGCCGCGATCGACGGCGGCATGCGCGCGATCGCCAGATCACCCCTCAATGAACAGCAGGAAAGGATCGTGTCGCTCGTGGCGGCGACGGTCAAAAGGATGAGCGGTCTCATTGACGACATCATGGATTTTGCCCGCGGGCGACTTGGCGGCGGGATTCCGGTAAGGCTGAGCGAGACCGATTTGTCTGCTGTCCTGCTTCAGGTCGTCAACGAGATTTCCGGAGCCCGTCCCGGCAGAAGGATCGAAGCGGACGTCGAACTCCCACTGCCGATCATGTGCGACGGTCCGAAACTCGCACAGCTCACGTCGAACCTCCTTGCCAACGCCGTCGCACACGGATCCCCGGACGGCCCGATAACAATCACCGCCCGTTCGACGGCGGCGGGGTTCGAGCTCTCGGTCGCTAACACCGGAGAACCAATACAGGCCGATGCCGTTGAGCGGTTATTCCTGCCATTCACCAGGGTCGCGGATGGCGGCAAGCAAGGGCTCGGGCTTGGCCTCTATATCGCCAGCGAAATTGCCAAGGCGCATGGCGGTCGGCTGCGGGTGGTATCCGATGACACGCGGACGGTGTTCACTCTTGAAGTCCCCACGTGAGCTTCAAGGCAGGAGCGGAAAGCATCGTCGCGAAGTGACTGTCATCGGTATCATACTCCGATCCGACCACGATAAGCGCGCTTCGCTCTCCGGGCGCGTTCAGAAGGACAGGTCGAGCGCCCTACCCTCGAACAGACGGTCGCGGGAGCCTTCGAGATGGGCCTTCATCAGCCTTTGCGCGTCGTCGGCCCGCCCATCGGCGATCGCCTTGTAGATGGCGTTATGCTCTTCATAGACCTGTTCCAGCCCCTGGCGGGGGCCGAGGAGGGAAAGACCGTGGAGATGCATGCCGACGGCGATATGAGCCTTCAGCGCATCGATCGAAGCGGTGTAATAGTGATTGTTGGCTGCCTCCGTCACCGCGCGGTGGAAGATGAAATCGGCATCGGTGCGGTGGAGCTGGTGGCTGGTCGCCTCGCGCAGATCGGCAAGGGCGCTGGCGATCTTCTGGATCGCCTGCTCATTGCGGCGCTTGGCGGCGAAATAGGCGGCGGCCGGCTCGATGGTCAGGCGGAATTCGTAGCAGCGCTGAATGTCGGCGATGGTCTTGACCGGCGAATAGGCGAGCTGCGTTGTCGGCGAGCCATGGGCGCTGACGAAGGTGCCGGCGCCCTGCCGGGCATAGACCATGCCCTGATCGCGCAAGCGGGCCAGCGCATCGCGCACGATCGGCCTGGAAACACCCAGCATCGAGGCAAGTTCATGCTCACCCGGCAAGCGTGAATCCGGCGGATAGTTCCCGCCGCGGATACGCTCGAGCAGTTGGTCGAAGACGCGGTCGACCAGCTTGACGGCCTTGCCGCGTTCGGGCTTGCCCGGCGGGCCGGCTTCCGCGTTCAACGATTCGCCATTCACTTCAACCACGTCATTCTCCCCGGCGGTATCTTATGCCGCCTGATTCCGAAGAACCAGTTTTAACAAACTATCCGGCTTACCGAAGCCCCCCGACTTGACGGCGCACCGAAAAGACCGGCCGTCGGCGGCCGTGACATCGAACCAGGGAATGCCGGCCTCGATCTCGCCCTTCGGCGTAAGCACCCTCACCCCCAATGCACGGAAAACCGCCAGCGCCGTATCACCGCCGCCGACCATCAGCATATCGGGCCTAGTATCGTCGATCACCCTTTTTACGCCTGCGGCAAAGTCATCGGCGACAAGCGTCGCATCGGCCGCCATCTCGCCGCTGCAGCGCAGCAGCACCGGCAGCGCCAGGCCCTCCCCGCATTCGATCTTCCCCTTCGGCGCATCCACCACCATGCGTAAGGCGCCCGAGGCTTCGAGCCGGTTCATCTGGGCTGAGGTGATCGGATCGCGCGTGCCGAAGGCAAACAGCGTGCGCGGGCTGGCCGTAAATTCCGTCGCCGGCCGCCGGCCCATTTCGCCGAGCCGGCGGGCGAACGCCGCACCGAGGCCGCGCGCACCGACGCCAAGCGTCGTCAGCCAGACATGACCCTCGACGATCTGATCGAGATCGGTATCGTCTTCGGCATCGGCAACGACAATATTGTCAGCCCCCGCGAACAGATCGGCAATCGGCAGCGGCCTGTCGACACCGCGGCCAACGACGCAGCCGCGATAGGTCAGGCGCTCCTGATCGGGAATGGCAGGCGCCACAAGAATGTTCTTCAGGCCGAGCGTAGCTGCCAGCGTCAGGCTTTCCGCCGCGACATTGCCCTTCAGCCGGGAATCGATCTTTTTCATGACGATGCCGGGCTTCGCGCCGCCAAGCATCTCCACAGCCAGTCGGATCCTTTCGGCCGCCTCGCGCTCGTCAAGGGCGCGAGAGGCGGTGTTGATGACCACGACGTCGCAGCCGGTGGCAATCGCATGCCGGGCCGCCGCGACATCGACGGCGACCGCAACCGAAAGGCCGGCGGCGATAAAGGGCGTGCCGGTATCGAGCGCGCCCGTCAGATCGTCGGCAATGATCGCGGCCTTGAGCGTCATGCAATCTGCTCCGTATTGACGGCGTGACAGGCGACGAGATGGCCGGGCTTGGCTTCCTTCCAGACAGGGATGACCTTGCTGCAGACCTCCATCGCGATCGGGCAGCGCGTGTGGAAACGGCAGCCTGACGGCGGGTTGAGCGGGCTCGGCACGTCGCCCTGCAGAATCTGGCGCTGGCGGGTACGTTCATGCTCGGGATCGGTCTCCGGCACGGCCGATAGCAGCGCCCTGGTATAGGGGTGCAGTGGATTGTCGAAGAGCTCCTCGCGGGTCGCAAGTTCGGCAAGCCGGCCGAGATACATGACGCCGACGCGGGTGCTGATATGGCGCACCACCGCAAGGTCATGGGCGATGAACAGATAGGTCAGCCCGTACTTCTCCTGCAGATCGAGCAGCAGGTTGATAATCTGCGCCTGGATCGATACGTCGAGCGCCGAGATCGCCTCGTCGCAGACGATGAATTTCGGCTGGCAGGCCAGCGCCCGGGCAATGACGACGCGCTGGCGCTGGCCGCCGGAAAGCTCGTGCGGATAACGCTGGGCAAAGCGCGTGGGCAGGCCGACATCGGTCAGCAGCGTCGCCACCTTCTCCTTCAGCTCGGCCTTGGTGCAAAGCTTATGGAAGAGGATCGGCTCGCCGATCGCCTCGCCCACCGTCATGCGCGGATTGAGCGTCGAATAGGGATCCTGGAAGACGATCTGCAGGTCGCGGCGGAACGGCCGCATCTGCTTCTCGTCGAGCGTCGCGAGATCCTGGCCCTTGTAGACGACCCTGCCGCTGGTCGCCTTGTAAAGATTGAGGATGGTGAAGCCGGTCGTCGATTTACCGCAGCCGGATTCGCCGACGAGGCTCAGCGTCTCGCCCTCCATGATGTCGAGGTTGACATTGTCGAGCGCATAGACGGTTGCCGAGCGTTCGCCGAAGGCGCCGAGCCTGACGTGGAAATGCTTGACCAGGTTTTCAACCTTAAGCAGCGGTTGCGCAGCCATTACGCGGCCTCCTGCATTCTCTGGACGACGAAACAGGCGGCGCGATGGTTACTACTGCCGCTCAAGGGTTCGAGCCGCGGCACCTTCTCATGACAGATCGCCTCGACGAGTGGGCAGCGCGGCGCAAACGGGCAGCCCTTCGGCCGGCGGCCAGGCTCCGGCGGCGTGCCGCCGATCGAGCTCAGCCGGCTTGCCGGCGGGTCCGACAGTTTTGGGATCGAGGAGAGCAGGCCGCGCGTATAGGGATGGCTTGGCCGGGCATAGAGCTCGTCGACGGGGGCGTCCTCGACGACCGTGCCAGCGTAAAGCACGGCAACGCGATCGACGAGGCCGGCAATCAATGCCAGATCGTGGGTGATCCAGACGACCGACATGCCGAGCTTGGCGCGCAGATCCTTCACCAGATCGACGATCTGGGCTTGGATGGTGACGTCGAGCGCCGTCGTCGGCTCATCGGCGATCAGCAGTTTGGGATTGCAGGTAAGGCCGATGGCGATCATCACGCGCTGGCGCATGCCGCCTGAGAGTTCGTGCGGAAAGGCCTGCAGCCGTTCTTCTGGGCCAGGAATGCCGACGAGGCGTAGAAGCTCGACAGCGCGGGCACGGGCCTCAGCCTTTTTCATTTTGCAGTGATAGATCAGCGGCTCGCAGATCTGGTCGCCGACGCGCATGACGGGATTGAGCGAGGTCATCGGATCTTGGAAGACGAAGCCGATATCGCCGCCGCGCACCTTGCGCAACTCGCCATTCGACATCGTCTGCAGATCGCGGCCGTCGAAGGTCGCGGTTCCATTGGTGACCTTGATCTTGTTCGGCAGGAGCCGCATCAGGCTCAGCATGGTGAGGCTCTTGCCGCAGCCGGATTCGCCGACGACACCCAGCGTCTCTCCCTTGTCGACATGGAGATCGATGCCGTCGACGACGACGGCCGGACCATTGCGGCCGTCGATCTCGACGGTGAGGTTCCTGACATCGAGCAGGCGTTCTCTGTTTTGCATGTCCATCATTTGCTGCCCCGCGGATTGAGCGCGTCATTGAGGCCGTCGCCGAGGAAGCTGAAGGCAACCGAGGCAAGGCCGAGCACGGCCGCCGGAGCGGCGAGAAGATGCGGATAGTGCTGCCAGACGCGAAGGCCGTCCGAGATCATATTGCCCCAGCTGGGCGTCGGCGGGTTGACGCCGACACCGAGGAAGCTGAAGGCGCTTTCCAGCACCATTGCCGTGCCGAGACCGGCGCTGACCGAAACGATCAGCGGCCCGAGCGCATTCGGCACGACATAACGCTTGATGATGACCCAATTCGACAGGCCGAGCGCCTGGGCCGCGGTGATATAGGGCCGGCTGCGGATCGACAGCACCTGGGCGCGCACCAGGCGCGCGTAAGGCGGCCAGGAGATCAGCGCCATCGACCCGAAGACGAGGATGAAATCCACCCAGATCGTCTGGCGGTAGAAGGGATTGAGGGTCTCGAGGTAACGCGCCTCCATCCAACGGGTGATCGGCGATTTCAGCGAGGCGTTGATGACAACGACGAGCAGCAGGTTGGGAACCGACATCGTAACGTCAGTCAGCCACATGATGACGCGGTCGAAGGGATTGCCGAAGAAACCCGCTACGGCACCCAGCGTGAGACCGATCAGCACCGCGAAGAAGGTGACGATGACCGCGACGAGGAAAGCGGTCCGCGTGCCGAAGACCACGCGGCTGAAGACGTCGCGGCCGAGATCGTCGGTTCCGAAGAGATGGCTCATCGACGGCAGGGCGTTGCGAGCGTTGAGGTCCTGGCCGAGATAGTCATAGGGCGTCAGGTAAGGCCCGAAGATCGCCGCGAAAGCGAGGATCAGCACGATGACGAGACCGAAGACGGCGAGCTTGTTGCGCTTCAGCCGATACCAGGCGTCGCGCCACAGGCTGACCGGCTGTTCCTCGACGGTTTCAGGGGTGGAAAGAGGGATTGCGGACATGGTCAGCGGCTCCTTCTTGCATCATTGGCGCGTGGATCGAGCAGCGGATAGAGCACGTCGACCAAAAGGTTCGACACCATCACCAGGAACGACCCGATCAGCGTGATCGCCAGAATGACGGGATAATCGGAATTGATCAGCGCCTGCACCGTCAGGCGCCCGAGGCCCGGCAGGCCGAAGACCAGCTCGACGAAGATCGCGCCGTTGACGATGGTGATCATGATCAGGCCGAGCTGCGTCACGACAGGCGTCAGCACCGGCCGGAGGATGTGGCGGACCGCCACGACGATCTCGGGCACGCCCTTGGCGCGGGCGGTGCGGACGAAATCCTCCGACAGCACCTCGATGACGGCGGCCCGCGTCTGGCGCACGATCAGCGCGATCGGCTGGAAGGACAGCACCAGCAGGGGCAGCAGGATGCGCACATCGAAAATGCCGCCCCAGCCATAGGGCACGCTCGCACCCGGCAGCAGCACGATGAGGCCGACCATCAGCAAGGGGCCTGCGACATAGGCCGGGATCGCCCAGAGGAAAAGCGCCGAGCCCAGAATGGCGTAATCGAGGCGCGAATTCTGGTTCAGCGCCGCGATCATGCCGAGAGGAATGGCGACCACGGTCGTCAGGATGACGGAACAGAGGGCAAGCTGGAACGAAACTGGCGCTGCGGCCGAGACCATTGCCCAGACGGAGCGGCCCGAAGTCAGCGAATTGCCGAACTGACCATGCAGCAGATTCCAGATGTAGAGGCCGAACTGCTCGATGAAGGGCCGGTTGAGGCCCGCACTTTCGCGGATGGCTTCGATGCGCTGCGGATTGTAGGCGACGTCGCCCGGCGCGCGGAGGAAGATCAGCTTGATCGGGTCGCCGGCGCCGTAGAAGGCCAACGCGTAGACGGCCAGCATCACCACCAGAACGGATGGAATCCAGATGGCAAAACGGGTTAGCACGTAGCGCAGCAAGGCCACCTCCCACCTGTTGTTCAATGCGTTCCCGTCTTTGGCCGACGCCCGACAGATCGCATCTCTTCTTGAAATTTGCGCGAAGACCTTGCGGCCTTCGCGCGTTTATCGCCAGGAACGATAGTTCCGATTCAGCCGATCGAAATGTTCCACGGCTCGACGATCTGCCAGTCGAGGTTCTTGTCCAGACCCTTGACCTCCTTGGTAGCCCAGCGCGACATCGCCTGAGAATACCACGGGATGAAGGCCCAATCGTCGCGGAACGCCTTCTGGGCTTGCTGGGCGAGAGCGATGCGCTGCGGATCGTCCGCGGCCTTGGTCGTTGCCTCGGCAAGGGCGCTGTCGACCTTGTCGTTCTTGTATCCGCCGAGCTTGTTCTGCGCGTTCGACGAGGTCGAGGCAATGCAGCCCGCCAGGTAGGAGACGGCATCGGGAACGCGGGTGCCGACGTCATCGCGGAAGATCTGGACCGAGTTCTGGTCGGGGCCGGCATAGGCGTCCTGCTGCGGCTTCATGTCGACCGCAGTGATACCGAGGTTCTGGCGCCACTGCTCGGCGATGAACTGGGCGGCGGCCTGAATGGCCGGCGCCGAGACGCCGACGAACATGATCTTCGGCAGGCGCTCAGGCCCGCCATAGCTCGATTCGGCAAGCAGTTTCTTGGCGGCTGCCGGATCGTATGGAAAGGGCTCGAAGCCGGAATTTTCGGCGCCCGGGACCGAGTTGAGGATCTGGTCGGCCTTCTTGTGCGGCCCATCCGGATAGGACGCCTTGAACAGACCGTCGCGGTCGACGGCCATGATCAGTGCCTGGCGGACCTTCGGATCGTCCATCGGTGCGCGCGAGATATTAAACCAGAAGTGCTGGCTGGTCGGGATCAGCGGACCGGCCGAGAATTCCGGGCCAAGATCCTGGATGATCGTCGAGGTGACGAGTTCGGTATGGGCGTTGAACTCGCCGGATTTGATCAGCGATGTCGCCGTCACATTGTCTTCGATCGAGGTGACCTCGATACGGGCAAGCTTCGGCTTCGGCCCGAAGAAATTCTCGTTCGGCTCGAAGGTCAATTTGCCGGCGTCGATATCGATGCTCGTCAGCTTGAAGGGGCCGGAGAAGACCGGCTTGCTGTCGGGCTTGTACCAGTCGATGATCTCCTCGCCGTCACTGCCGCGCGACTGCGAGGCCTTGGTGATCGGCGCGATATGGTTTGCCAGACGCATGAAGAAGATCGGGTCGGCCGCAGCCAGCGTCACGACGACCGTTCCCTCGTCAGGTGTTGCGACACCGGTCAGTTCCTTGCCGGAGCCGGCGGCGATTTCAGCGTAGCCCTTGACCTTGCTCAGCACCTGGTCGGCACGCTGGCTCTTGGTGTTCGGCATCGAGGCGACTTCCCACGATCCCTTGACATCGGCCGCGGTGATCTTGCTGCCGTCGGAGAAGACGGCCTTGGGGTCGATTTTGAAGGTCCAGACCGTATTGTCGGCCGATTCCCAGCTGGTGAAGACGTAAGGCTTTATATTGCCCTGGCTGTCGAAATACATCGGCGCCGCCCACCAGATCGAATTCCAGCGGAAGGTTCTGCCGCCGCCGCGCAGCGGCGACCAGTCCTGATCGAAGGCCGGATGTGCGACCTTCAGGACCTGGCCTTCATCGGCCATCACGATGCGCGCATTCATCCCGAATACGGTGAGGCCGACGCCGGCCGCCAGACCGAGCTTCAGTGCGTTGCGACGCGATAGATTGGTATTATCAGATGGATCAAAAGACATGGCATTCCCTCCCAGGTGAATTCGGCAGCGCTCTCCCTGCACCTGCCAGGCGCAGCACAATCCGTCTCATATCGTTCTCTCGTTATTGTAAATATGTCAACAAAAAATCGCATTTTTTGCTGCAATAAAATTTAAGTCGAAAAATATCACTGCAATATCAGCGAGATAATTTTTGCATTCGGCATGAATGCATTTTGTCTTCTTGACAAAAGTGCTGCAATGGAAAAGTTCTTAGCGCTCCATCGCAGATGCATGACAATCGGATGCGCAGCCGGACGGGTTGAACACGGATCGGCGAGACGGAACGCGCCGAAGGAGGGGAAAATGAGCCATCACAGGATCACAGGCGTCTTCAGCGCGGCCGCAACGCCACTGACGGCTGACAATACGCCGGATCTCGCGCTTTTCACCGACCATTGCCGGCAGCTGCTGGCTGAGGGATGTCATGGCGTGGCACTGCTCGGCACGACGGGCGAGGCCAATTCCTTTTCCGGAGTGGAGCGCCGCGCCATATTGGAGGCGGCTGTGAAGGCCGGGATTCCAGCAGACAGGCTTTTGCCGGGCACCGGCGTCGTCGCCATTCCGGAAACCGTGGAACTGACCCGGCACGCGTTGTCGCTCGGTGTCACCAAAGTGGTGATGCTGCCGCCCTTTTATTACAAGGGCATCTCCGACGACGGCCTCTTCGCTGCCTACTCACAGGTTCTGGAAAAAGTCGCCGACACGCGTCTGCAGGTCATTCTCTATCATATCCCGCAGGTTTCGGGTGTTCCGCTCACCATTCCGCTGATCGGCCGGCTGATTGCGGCCTTCCCGGAAACGGTCGTCGGCATCAAGGAATCTGCTGGTGATTTCAATAACATGCAGGCCATTATCGCCGCCTATCCCAGCTTTTCGGTGCTGGCGGGCGCCGATCCGCTGCTGCTGCCGCTGATGAAGGCCGGCGGCGCCGGCTGCATCACCGCCACCTCCAATCTGGTGGCGGATTCGCTCCGCATCGTCTACGACCATGTCCGTGACGAGGCGCGCGCCGCCGATGTCGAGGCGGCGCAGGCGCGCATCAACGCCTATCGCACGCTTTCCAATTCCTACGTCCAGATCCCGACCATCAAGGCAATGGTGGGGCTGAAGACCGGCAATCCCGCCTGGAAGCGCACCCGCGCGCCGCTGATGCCGCTGAGCGAGGCGGATTACGCCGCCCTCGCCGAAAGCTATGCCAAGCTGCCTTGAGGAGATCCGCGATGAATTTTACCGGCCTGCCTTCCGAAGCCGTGCCCGCTTTGATGACCGGGGTCATCACCGCTCATCCCTCTGTCGCGGGCCGTGCCGATGCTTATCTGCCCTCGCCCTGCATCCAGAACCACGCGGCAAATCTCGCCTTTCTGCGCGACGGCACGCTGAGCTGCGTCTGGTTCGGCGGGACGATGGAGGGCATGGGCGATATTTCGATTTACATGTCGCGGCTGGCCCCGGGCTCCGAGCGCTGGTCGGAGCCTGAGAAGATGAGCGGCGATCCGGAGAAATCCGAGCAGAACCCATTGATTTTCAATGCTCCGGACGGCAAGACTTGGCTGCTCTATACCTCGCAAACCTCGGGCAATCAGGACGGTTCCGTTGTCAAATGCCGCCTATCGGATGACGGCGGCAAAAGCTTCGGCCCGGTCAAGATCCTCTGCGACAGCCCCGGCACATTCGTTCGCCAGCAGATCGTCGTCAATGGCAAGGGCGACTGGCTGCTTCCGGTCTTTCGCTGCGTCGGCCTTAGCGGCCAGCGCTGGAGCGGCGATGCCGACACCGCAGCGGTGCTGATCTCGCGGGACGGCGGCGCGAGTTGGCAGATGCGCGATATTGCAGACAGCATTGGCGCCGTGCACATGAACATTCTGCCGCTCGACGGCGACGACATGATCGCCTTCTACCGCAATCGTTTCGCCGAGAGCATTCTTTCCAGCCGATCGTCCGATGGCGGCGAAACGTGGAGCGCGCCCGAGCCGACCGAACTGCCGAACAACAACTCCTCGATTCAGGCCACGGTCCTAAATGATGGAGCGATTGCAATGGTTTATAACCATTCGAATGCAAGCACATCGGATGCTCGGCGCCAGTCTCTCTATGACGAAATCGAGGGCGGCGAGACAGGAGAGGCCACTGTTGTCGCCGATATAGGCCGCAAAGCGGTCTGGGGCGTTCCGCGGGCGCCGCTCAGCCTTGCGATCTCCAGGGATGGCGGCAAGAGTTTTCCGCATCGCGTCGATCTCGATACCGGCGACGGTTTCTGCCTCAGCAACAATTCGAAGGATTCGCTGAACCGCGAATTCTCCTATCCCTCGGTCATCCAAGGCAGCGACGGCGCGCTGCATATCGCCTACACCTACTACCGGCGCGCCATCAAATATGTGCGTCTCGCTCCGCAATCGCTGCCCTGAACCACGTGGCAGCGGGAAGATTGTAAACCTGCATCCGATCGCGTGCGAAAGGATGCGGGGCCGCCGGCGTGAGACTGGCTCAGCGCCAGGAAATTGACAAGAGAGGTGCGCCCGCGAATGGCCGTCCGGCCCTTCGTGCTCAAAAAGGTATTTCCATCGCCTGACATACTTAACAAACTGATATTACTGTATATTATGACGCAGTAACGCCGCTTGAAAACGTTTGCCGACCATATGCCTAACGATAAAAATTTCCGCGTCTTGGAATGCCAGCTTGACATTGATCTTACAACTTTACAATAAAGAGGGCGACGACATTGTTGCCGCTAGATCTTGCAGGGAGGACTGGTTCATGGCCAGCTTGGATTCGCCGATCACGATCGTTCGGCCGCATCTGATCGAATTCGGCATCGGCACGGCGGGCAAGCTCGGCAAATGGGCTGCCGAAAAAGGCTATAGGCGCACGCTTGTCATCTCCGACGCTTTCAACGCCTCACGCATCGACGTGCTGGAACTCACGGGCCAAGTCGCCGTCTTCTCTGAAGTGACACCCGAGCCGGATACGGCCAATCTCGAAAAGGTGCTCGCGGCGGCGAACGGCGCCGATGCCGAGCTGATCGTCGGCTTCGGCGGCGGCAGCGCCATGGACCTGGCAAAACTTGCCGCCGTTCTTGCCGGCTCCGCGCAGACGCTGCATGATGTCGTCGGCCCGAACAAGGTGCATGGGCCGCGAAAGGTAGCGCTCGCCCAGGTGCCGACGACTTCGGGCACCGGCAGCGAGGCCGGCATCCGCGCGCTGGTCACCGATCCCAGGACGATGGCGAAGCTTGCCGTCGAAAGCCTGCACATGCTGGCCGACATCGCCGTCATCGATCCCGCCTTGACCTTTACCGTGCCGGCGCGCACCACGGCTGCCACCGGCGTCGATGCCATGGCTCACTGCGTCGAGGCCTTCACCAACCGCAAGGCCCACCCGATGGTCGATATCTATGCGATCGAGGGAACGCGACTGGTCGGCAAATATCTCGCCCGCGCCGTCAAGGATGGCAACGACGCCGAAGCGCGCGCCGGCTTGTCGCTCGCCTCGCTTTACGGCGGCTTCTGTCTCGGCCCGGTCAACACCGCCGGCGGCCATGCGCTCGCCTATCCACTCGGCACGCGTTGGCATGTGGCGCATGGCGCGGCGAATGCGCTGATCTTCCCGCATGTGCTTGCCTTCAACACGCCGTCTGCGCCTGAGAAGACGAAAGCGGTGATGGAGGCGCTTGGGTGCCAGACCTCTGACAACATCGCATCCGTCTTCGATGCGGCCTACGCTTTCTGCGCCGAGCTCGGCATCGAGATGAAACTTTCCGCCCTCGGCGTTCCGGAAAGCGACCTCGACGCCATGGCCGACGATGCCTTTGCCATCCGCCGCCTGCTCGACAACAATCCGCGCGATCTCACGCGCGCCGACATTCGCTCGATTTACACAGCCGCGTTCTAGAAGGGGTTTTGACGATGGACAGGAATGCGAAAGTCGCAGTGACGCTCGGCGATCCCGCCGGCGTCGGTCCCGAGGTGATCGTCAAGGCCTTGGCGGCCCTTCCGAGCCAAGAGCGCCGCGATTTCGTCATCGTCGGCAATGTCGAAGCGCTGGAGCGCGCCAACCGCGTCAGCGGCACCGGGCTGACATTCCGGCCTGCAGATGCCGGCGGCAATGACAGGATTGCCGTCGATGAAGTTGCGCTCGGCGCGGCCCTGCCGGAGATCGGCAAGGTGAGCCCCGTCGCCGGCGACGCCTCGGTGCGCTATATCACCCGCGCCGTCGATCTCGCCATGTCAGGTCAGGCCGATGTCATCGTCACCGCCCCGATCAACAAGGAGGCGATGAATCTGGCCGGCCACCACCATGACGGCCACACCGGGCTTCTCGCCCATCTCACCGGTTCGAAGAGCTCCTTCATGCTGCTTGCCTCCGAACGGCTGAACACCATCCATGTGTCGACCCATATCTCGCTGAAAGGCGCAATTGAACGCGCCAAGACCGAACGGGTTCTCGCCACCATCGAAGCCGGCCACGGGCATTTCCTTCGTCTCGGCAGGAAGGCGCGCATCGCCGTTGCCGGCCTTAATCCGCATTGCGGCGAAAACGGCCTCTTCGGCACCGAAGACATGGAATTCCTGGCACCCGCCGTCGAGCAGGCGCAGGCTAAAGGCATTGACGTCGTCGGCCCGATCTCCGCCGATACGGTGTTCGCCCGCGCCTATAACGGCGCCTTCGATCTCGTCATTGCCCAATATCACGATCAGGGCCACATCCCGATCAAGCTCGTGGCCTTCGAGACGGCGGTCAACGTCTCGCTCGGCCTGCCAATCGATCGCGTCTCGGTCGATCACGGCACCGCCTTCGACATCGCCGGCACGGGAAAAGCCAACCACGTCAACATGCTCTCGGCCATCGCCTATGCCCGACTAATGGCGCGCGCTCCGCGGCAGACGGTGTGATCCCAACATTGTAAAGGGTGACGGCGCGGAAGGGCGCGATTGCGACCGACACCCCATCACATGCCGAACAGACGGCGATCCCAGAAAACGGGTTGGTGGAGGCTGACCGTGATCGATCGGAATTCCGGGTGGGCCGGATTGATCAGCACGTTCCGGTCGACGCGGGCGACGACGCTTGGCACCAGCAGGATGGCGCTGCGCTTCTCCTGGCACCACTTTTCGCCGAAAGCCTTGCTGACAGAAGCCGGCATACTGTCCCAGCCAGGCAGCGCCGGCTCTGACAAGACCTCGTAGCTGAGCCCGCGCGGCATGGTGATCGTGACATAGTGCTGGTTGGGCGGCAGCCTACCGCTGCCATGGACGAGCTTTTCGAGCAGCGCCGTCGAATAGTGCTCGCTCGTATAGATGATCGGGCTGCCCGAGGTGTTCCACCGTCCCGGCGCGATAGTCGAGCCGGTGGCATCGAAGATAGGGTAGGTTCCGTTGGGATCGCCGATGCGGACGGATGTCAGCGTTCGGTCAAGAAGCTGTGCGCTCACGCAGCGCTGCCGTATTTCAGGCTTCCAAGGATATCGAGCACGAGCTCGCCGCCGATCTCGCTCTGGATGACGACATCGATCGGCCGCCTGTCCTCCAGCATCGCATGCGGGCGAAACAGGAAATCCCGCGCCTCCGCCTCGGTCTGCCAGACATCGAGCGCCAGCCCCCAGACCCGCGCGAGACGGGCGAGCCTTATGCCCTCGTCGGAGGAGAGCCGATGCTTGGACTTGCGCCGCTCATAAGTGGCCTTGGGAACGAGCTTGTATTTGAACTGGGTGTCATCAGGCGCCAGAAGCAGCGCCATGCGGTCTAGCGCCTTGACCGGCAATCCCGCCTCGATGCTGGAGAGCAGGCCGAAGGCCGAGCGCGACGCCGGCTCCCTGGAGGGTAGCCCGAGAACATCGGCAACGGCAGCAAATCCCATCATGACAATGGCTCCTTTTCACTTGAGGTTATATTTAGTCTCAAGTGGCCCAATGATCAAGACCGTGATTTGCCGAGTTGCCGATGGAGACGGATTGCCGCGCGTGCGGGAGATCGCTACCTTCCCGGAAGGCACACGAAAGACGAAGGAGGCTGCCTATGTCACCGCGGGACGCCTGATCCAGCACTATGGAGACTTCTGCCTTTTCAAGGGCATCGATTTCACACGCATCGCATCCGTACGGCCGCATGGTAACACCACGCTCTTCTGCAGCGCCGGCATGCAGCAATATAAACCCCTCTTCTCCGATCCTTCCTACATTGGAACTGTCGCAAACAGCCAGGCCTGCCTGCGCATGGGCGACCTCGACGAGATCGGCGATGGAACGCATCTTCTGCACTTCACCATGCTCGGCCTTTTTCTCCTTCAGGGAAATGACCGTCGGCAACGCCATCGATTTCTGGCTCGAATTTCTGGGAACGCTGGGGCTCGTGCCGGATCATGTCACGATCCATCCCGATCGCCTGATGGAATGGACGCCACTCTATCGCGGAGGTGTGGCCATAGTTGCAGATCCGGAATGCACCTGGAGCGATGGCAGCATCAGCGGATACTGCACCGAGTTCTACAAGCATGGCGTCGAGACCGGACATCGTCAATCCGCTCGGAACCTGCATCGACGTCGGCTTTGGCGCCGAACGTCTCAACTTGATCGTCAACGGGACGCAGCAAGACGATGCACGATCGTGCAACGCGGCTACCGGCCGGGCAACAAGGAGCAGGGATACGTCCTGCGAAAGCTGCTCCGCCGCATCCACAAGATCGGCGGCACGCTCACCGAAGAGGTCGAACGCCAGAAGCGGCTACGCGCAAAATATCTGCGCCTGCGTGACCGTCACGCCGAGATGAGTCCCGACTGGTGGTTCGACACCCACGGCATCGACTTTTCCGAACTCGGCGAGACGCTTGACGAATAGCTTGAACAAGGCCGTCCGGGCACGGGAGGCCTTCCCTCACGCGAAAGCGTCCATTTTCCGGCGACGTTCGTCGCCGCCATTATCCCATGTCCCGCACCATCAATCGTTGCGGCAAACCCGGCCAGGAAAAGTATGCCGTCCGCTCACTCTTTTTCTTAGAGAGCGACTTTTTGGAAATTCCTTTCTCCTCATTTCCATTAGTCTACTTAATTTATAGAAATTATTTAATCGGAGAGAGTGGTCATGAGCATTGAAAAGTCCGGAAGCCGATTCGGAAGACGAGACCTGTTGAAACTGTCCGCGGCGGCCGGGGTCGCCGTCGCCGGCGCTTCGCTGGTCGGGCAGAAGGCGGTTTTGGCAGCAGACGAAGAGCTGTCGCTGAAAGGCAAGCGCATCGCCATCAGCGCGACCGGCACCGATCATTTCTTCGACCTGCAGGCCTATAATGCCCAGATCGAAGAGGTAAAACGCCTCGGCGGCGAGCCGATCGCCGTCGATGCCGGGCGCAATGACGGCAAGCTGGTGTCGCAGTTGCAGACGCTGATCGCCCAGAAGCCGGATGCGATCGTTCAAATCCTCGGCACGCTCAGCGTTATCGACCCCTGGCTGAAGAAGGCGCGTGACGCCGGTATCCCGGTTCTGACCGTCGACGTCGGCTCGACCAACTCGATCAACAATACCACCTCCGACAACTGGGGCATCGGCAAGGACCTGGCGCTGCAGCTCGTCTCCGATATCGGCGGCGAAGGCAATATCGTCGTCTTCAACGGTTTCTACGGCGTCACTCCCTGCGCGATCCGCTATGACCAGCTGGTCAATGTCGTCAAATATTTCCCGAAGGTGAAAATCCTCCAGCCGGAACTGCGCGACGTCATCCCGAACACCGTGCAGGACGCCTTCACCCAGATCACCGCAATCCTTAACAAATATCCGGAAAAAGGTTCGATCAAGGCGATTTGGTCGGCCTGGGATATTCCGCAGCTTGGCGCAACCCAGGCTTTGGCGGCGGCCGGGCGGACCGAGATTCGTACCTACGGCGTCGATGGCAGCCCCGAGGTTCTGCAGCTTGTCGCCGATCCGAATTCGCCGGCCGGCGCCGATGTCGCCCAGCAGCCGGCGGAAATCGGCCGCACCGCCATCCGCAACATCGCCAAGCTGCTCGCCGGCCAGACCCTGCCGCGCGAGACCTATGTTCCGGCGCTCATCGCCAACAAGGCCAATGTCGGCGAAGTCACCAAGAAACTCGGCATCGGCTGAGCTTGTCTGATGGGCGATCCAGCCTCGCTGGATCGCCCCGGCAGGATGACCGGAGAAATCGTATGACGGCCATTTCCTTGAAGCAGCCGGTGACGGCGAGCGACGACATCATCCGCTTCGAAGGCATCGTCAAACGATTCGGGGGCGCGCAGGCGCTGGCCGGTGCGTCGCTGATCGTCAGGCGCGGCACCATTCACGGTCTCGTCGGCCAGAACGGCGCCGGCAAATCGACGCTGATCAAGCTGCTGGCCGGCCTTCACCAGCCCGATGACGGCCGGATCGAAATCGAAGGGCAGATATTCGACAGGCTGACGCCGCATCTTGCCGAAGAACTCGGCATCCACTTCATTCACCAGGACCGGCTGCTGGTGCCGACATTCACCGTCGGCGAAACCCTCTTCCTCGGCCGGGAACCGCGGATATCAGGCACGCCCTTCCTCGACCGGCGTCTGATGCAACGACGCGCATCCGATATTCTCAACGAATATTTCGGTCTCCGTCTGCCGAACGGCACCCTGATCGGCGAATTGTCGACCGCCGAAAAGCAGATCGTGCAAATCACCCGCGCTCTCCTCAATCAGCCGAAGGTGCTGATCTTCGACGAGCCGACGGCCGCCTTGGTGGCCCGCGAGGCCGATATCCTCTTCCGGCTGATCCGCCGGCTGCGCGACGAAGGCGTCACCATCATCTATATCTCGCACTATCTGAACGAAATCGAAGAACTCTGCGACCAGGTCACCGTGCTGCGCAACGGGCTTGATGTCGCCTCCTTGCCGATCAGGGACACGTCGGCCGCAGCGATTGCCCGGCTTATGGTCGAGCGCGACATCGAGGAGATGTTTCCGAAGCCTGAGGTGACGCCGGGTGAGGAGATCCTCAAGGTCGAGCAGCTGTCGGCGCGGGGAAAATACAGCGACATAAGCTTCACGCTTCGCCGCGGCGAGGTGCTCGGCCTCACCGGCCTGCTCGGCTCCGGCGCAAAGGAGCTGGTTCGCACCCTCTTCGGGCTGGAGACACCCGTTTCCGGCCGCATCGAAATCAACGGCAAGCCTGCCCGTTTCGCCAATCCAACGCAGGCAGCCGGTCGCGAAATCGCGCTGGTACCGGAAGATCGCCGCCGCCACGGCGTCGCGCTCGACCTCAGCGTCGCGGAAAATATCAGCCTCTCCAGCCTTGCCCGCTTCACGCGTTTCGGCTTTCTCGATCGCAGACGCGAGCAAAGCGAGGTCGAGGCGCTGATTGGGCGGCTCCAGGTGAAAACCAATGGCCGCGATGCTTTGCTGCGAACGCTCTCGGGCGGCAACCAGCAGAAGATCGCCATCGCCAAATGGCTGAGCCGCCGCTCCGAGGTCTATCTCCTCGACGAGCCGACTGTTGGAGTCGATATCGGCTCCAAGGTCGAGATCTACAGGCTGATTGGCGAACTCGCGGCGCGCGGCGCCGGCGTTATCGTGCTGTCTTCGGATCTGCCGGAACTCGTCGGCATCACCGATCGCATCCTCGTGCTCTTCCGCGGCCGCGTGGCGCGCGAATTCATCTCGTCGGAAACCAGCGCGGATGCCGTGTTGGCGCAATCGACCGGATCATCTAAGGGACAGCGCCATGTCGGCTGAAATTGAATTCGCGCCTTCCGGTTTTGCCGCTGCTGAGCCGCCGGCCCGGCCGGCCGGCAATCTTGCGGCTGCGACTTTGCGCTTCGGATCGCTCATCGCTTTTGCCGCCATCCTGGCGATCTTCTCGTTGACCGCGCCCTATTTCCTCAGCATCGGCAATATCGGCAACGTGCTTGGCCAGTCGGCCATCTCGGGCGTGCTTGCCATCGGACTGACGGTCGTGCTGATCGCCGGCGGCTCCAATGTCGTCACCGGCGGCATCGACCTGTCGCTGGCGGCCAATATGGGCCTCAGCGCCGCCGTTTATGCCAGCCTGACGCAACTTGGCTATGGCGATGCGACAGCGATCGCGGCATCGCTCCTTACCGGCGCGCTGATCGGCTCGGTCAATGCCATTGCCGTCGTCTATGCTGGCATTGTGCCGCTCCTCGCAACGCTTGCCGTCATGAATATCGTCGCCGGCCTGGAACTGGTGCTGACCGGCAATACCGTCCTGCCGGCCTCGACGCCCTTCCTATCGGCGCTTTCGGCTTCGGATCCTTTCGGCATACCGGTTCTTGCCTATGTGCTCCTCGGCTTCACGGCCATTGCGGCGGCGATCGTGCAATATACGCCGCTTGGCCTGCATCTTTATGCCGTCGGTGAATTTCCTGATGCGGCGCGTGCCGCCGGCCTGCCGCTTCGCCGCCTGCTCGCCGGCGCCTTCGTCGCCAGCGGCCTTTGCGGCGGCATCGCCGGCATCCTGTCCGCTGCCTATCTGAGCGGCAGCACGACCGGTGCCGGCGAGATGCTGCTGCCTGTCGTCGTGACGGCCCTGCTCGGCGCGGTTTTTTCGCGCCGACTGGTTCCGACGGTCACAGGAACGCTGCTTTCGGCGTTGCTTGTCGGCTTCCTCACCAACGGCTTCCAGCTGCTGAACATATCGAGCACGCTCGTCAGCGGCGTCCAGGGCGTACTCATTCTCATCGTCGTTTCCGCGACCACGCTGCTGCGCCGGCAGGAGACCTGACCATGTCGCTCCAGACCCCTACCCCCGCCACAACGACAGGCCTGCGGCGCCTTATCACCGGCGGCCTGTTGCGCTATGGGCTGATCCTCGCGCTGATTGCGGTCTTTGCCGCCTTTTCCGCGGCAACGCCGACATTCCTGACGCTTGCGAACCTGCAAAGCATCCTGGTCAATAACTTTACGCTGCTTGTCATCGTCTCGATTGCCATGACCTTCGCGGTCGCGTCGGGCGGCATCGATCTTTCGGTGGGCACGGCGATGGATTTTGCGAGCTTCGCCTTCGTCTCACTCGTGCTTGCCGGACAGCCGGTGGCGATCGCCGCGATCGCGGGGCTGGCGGCCGGAGCGTTCGTCGGCGCCTTCAACGCATTTCTGATCTCCGGGATCGGCGTGTCGCCGTTCCTGGCAACGCTCGGCACATTGTTCATCGGCCGCAGCGTCCAGCAATTGCTGACCAATGGCGGCAATCCGGTCTATCTGCCGCCGAACGGCGTGCCGGAAGCCTTCCGCTTCCTCGGCCACGGTGCGATCGGCGGCTTTCCCACGCCGCTTGCCATTGCCATTGTCGTCATCGCGGCCGTCGCGGTCGTTTTTGCCCGTACACGGTTTGGCCGCGTCATTCTGTCGATCGGCATCCAGCCGGGCGTCGTGCGTTATTCCGGCATCGCAGCACCGGCCCATGTCGCGGTGACCTTCATCCTGGTCGGGCTGATCGCGGCGATCGCCGGCCTGATCCTGACCGCGACCGTCACCACCTACATCCCCTCCTCGGGCAATGCCTTCCTGCTGAACGCCATCGGCGCGACATTCATCGGCACGACGCTCAGCCCGCTCGGACGGCCGAATGTCGCCGGCACCGTTCTCGGTGCGCTGCTGCTCGGGATCGTCGCCAACGGGCTGCTGCTGACCGATCTGAATTTTTACTGGCAGCAGGTCGGCACGGGAACGCTGATCTTCGCGGTGCTGGCTCTCAGCTTCATCAACAGGAAAGCCGCCGGCAGCGTATAAGAGAAAGCCATACGGGACAGGTGTCAGCCCGCCGAGGCGTCCGAAATCATCCGCGAGACGGCATTCTTCCAGCCGATGATCTTGGCCTGCCGTTCGCCCTCTTCCATCGCGGGGCTGAAGCGGCGGTCGCAGGCCCAGGCCTGCGCAAAATCCCGTCTGCCGGGCCAGATGCCGGCTTTCGAGCCGGCAAGCCAGGCGGCACCCAGCGCTGTCGTCTCGCGGATCGCCGAGCGGTCGACGGGATTTCCGGTCATGTCAGCCAGGCACTGCATCGTCCAATCCGAAGCCGCCATGCCGCCATCGACGCGCAGCACGGTTTCCAGCTGGTTGACGCCCCAGTCCTTCTTCATCGCCACCAGCAGGTCGAGTGTCTGGTAGGCGACAGATTCGAGCACGGCGCGGGCAAATTCCGCCGGTCCGCTATTTCGCGTCAGACCGAAGATCGCGCCGCGCGCTCCCGGATCCCAGTAGGGCGCGCCGAGGCCGGTAAAGGCGGGGACGATATAGACCTGCTGCCCCGGATCGGCTTTGGCCGCAAGCACGCCCGCCTCCGACGCCTGGCCGATGATGCCGAGCCCGTCGCGCAGCCATTGCACGGCGGCGCCGGCGATGAAGATCGAGCCTTCGAGTGCATAGGTCGTCTCGCCGTCGAGCCGGTAGGCAATCGTCGTCAGCATCCGGTTGGATGAGGAAACACGATCCCTGCCGGTGTTCAGCAGGGCAAAGCAGCCGGTGCCATAGGTGGATTTCATCATGCCGGGCTCGAAGCAGGCATTGCCCACGGCCGCCGCCTGCTGGTCGCCGGCGACGCCGAGGATCGGAAGCTCCGCGCCGAACAGCGCCTTGTCGACACGGCCGAAATTATCGGCGCATTCCCGGACTTCGGGAAGCATCACGGCCGGGATGCCGAGAATGCCAAGCAGCTCCTCGTCCCAGACGCCGTCGTCGATATTGTAAAGGAGGGTTCGCGACGCGTTGGTCGCATCGGTGGCGTGCACACGACCATCAGTCAGATTGTAGATCAGCCAGCTGTCGATCGTGCCGAAGCAGACCTCGCCCGCCTCCGCCTTCTCCCGCAGGCCGTCGACATTGTCGAGCAGCCAGCGCAGTTTGGTTCCGGAGAAATAGGGGTCGAGCAGCAGGCCGGTCTTGGCGCTGAACAGCTTCTCATATCCGTCGGCCTTCAGGCTCTCGCACATTTCGGCCGTGCGCCTGTCCTGCCAGACGATCGCCCGGTGAAGCGGCGCGCCCGACCGTCGGTCCCAGACGACCGCCGTCTCGCGCTGGTTGGTGATGCCGATCGCGGCAATGGCAGCGGCATTCGTGCCGGCATCGGCAATCGCCTTGCGCACCGTATCGACGACGGACTGCCAGATCTCAGTGGCGTCATGCTCCACCCAACCGGGCTGCGGGTAATATTGGGTGATCTCCGCCTGGGCCGAGGCGGCCATTTTCATGCCGCCATCGAAGATGATCGCGCGCGACGACGTCGTGCCCTGGTCAATTGAAAGAATATAGCCGCTCATATCCGTCTCCGGCTCGCACGAAACCGCTCCGCCCGGCAAGGAGGGCGGATGCGGAGATTTCATGAGAGAAAGATTGTGGGTGCCACCGGCCGTGGCCGGTGGCAGGAAGTGACGGCCGGAAGCCTCGTTGCCTCCGGCCGAGGTCCGCCTTACTTCGACTGCCAGCTCTTGACGAGTTCGTCGTAGTTGACGGTGACCGGCTTTTCCTTCTCGTTCTCGATCTTCAGCTGCGGCGCAAGGTTGCCCTTCTTCACCGCATCCGCGTTCCAATAAGCGAGATCATGCTCTTCGGCCAGTTTCGGGCCGATATCGCCCTGGACGCCCGATTTCTCGATACGGCCCATGACCTTCTCCTGCTCGCCGCAAAGAGAATCCATGGCTTCCTGCGGTGTCTTCGCACCGGAAGACGCATCGCCGATTGCCTGCCACCAAAGCTGAGCCAGCTTCGGATAATCGGGAACGTTGGTGCCGGTTGGCGACCACTGAACACGCGCAGGCGAACGATAGAACTCGATCAGACCGCCGAGCTTCGGAGCACGCTCCGTAAAGCTCTTATCGCGAATGGTGGATTCGCGAATGAAGGTGAGACCGAGCTGGCTCTTCTTCACGTCAATCGTCTTCGAGGTCACGAACTGTGCATAGAGCCAGGCGGCCTTCGCACGGTCCGTCGGGGTCGATTTCATCAGCGTCCACGAGCCGACGTCCTGATAGCCGAGCTTCATGCCGTCTTTCCAGTAAACGCCATGCGGGCTCGGTGCCATGCGCCATTTCGGCGTACCGTCTTCGTTCATGACAGGCAGGCCAGGCTTGACCATGTCTGCAGTAAAGGCCGTGTACCAGAAGATCTGCTGCGCGACGTTACCCTGTGCCGGCACCGGACCGGATTCCGAGAAGGTCATGCCCTGAGCTTCCGGCGGTGCATAGCCCTTCAACCAATCGAGATATTTCTGGATCGAGTAGACGGAAGCCGGGCCGTTGGTGTCACCGCCGCGAGCGACGCACGAGCCGACGGGACGCGACTTCTCGTCGACCTTGATACCCCATTCGTCGACCGGAAGACCGTTCGGCAGGCCCTTGTCGCCGTTGCCGGCCATCGAAAGCCAGGCGTCGGTGAAGCGCCAGCCGAGCGACGGGTCCTTCTTGCCGTAGTCCATGTGGCCGAAGACCTTCTTGCCGTTCTCGTCACGGCCGGTAAAGAATTCGGCAATGTCCTCATAGGCCGACCAGTTGACCGGAACGCCGAGGTCGTAGCCGTACTTCGCCTTGAAGTCGGCCTTGTTCTTCTCGTCGTTGAACCAGTCGTAGCGGAACCAATAGAGGTTGGCGAACTGCTGGTCGGGAAGCTGGTAGAGCTTCTTGTCCGGTGCCGTCGTGAACTTGGTGCCGATGAAGTCGTCGATATCGAGGCCGGGGTTGGTAACGTCCTTGCCTTCGCCGGCCATCCAGTCGGTCAGGTTGCGCACCTGCTGATAGCGCCAATGCGTACCGATCAAGTCAGAGTCGTTGACCCAGCCGTCATAAAGATTCTGACCGGTCTGCATCTGAGTCTGGATCTTCTCGACAACGTCACCCTCTTGAATAACGTCGTGAGTGACCTTGATCCCGGTGATCGCAGTAAAGGCCGGAGCCAGAACCTGGGACTCATACTGGTGGGTGGTCAAGGTTTCCGAAACGACCTTGATCTCCATGCCGGCGAAGGGCTTCGCAGCATCGACGAACCACTGCATTTCCTTTTCCTGGTCGGCGCGAGAGAGCGTCGACATGTCGCCGACCTCTTTATCCAGGAAAGTCTTTGCCTCGTCCATGCCGGCATAGGCCGACCCGGTCATGGCCAGCAGTACCGCTGCTGTCGTCGTCAATAAATGCCTTCGCATAATATCCTCCCAGGGTTTGCGATTGCAGTCTTCACGTCTCAGGCGGCCAGAAAAATCTCCGGCCGTCTGCATCAGTTTGCCTCACACGTAACGGAATACGCCGATGGCGTAGACCACGGAGAGAGCGAGAGCCCACCAGAGGCTTGATCCCGCGAGACCAAGCCAGGCAAGATGGATAAAGGCGCTGCCGAGCAGCGAAAGGAAAAGTCGGTCACCGCGCGTCGTCTCGAAGCGCAGGATTCCGATCCGCGGATTGCCGCCCGGCACGGCATACTCCCACACCCCCATGCCGATCAGCAGCAATACGATGACGATGAAGAAAGCGGCCGTCGGCCAGGTCCATGCCATCCATGAAAAATCGGGAAGCGAAAAGCTCATCAAACCCTCCCCAGGGCGAAGCCCTTGGCGATGTAATTGCGCACAAACCAGATCACCAGCGCCCCTGGGATCAAGGTCAGAACACCCGCGGCGGCGAGCAGGCCCCAATCCATGCCGGATGCAGAGACGGTGCGGGTCATGGTGGCGGCGATCGGCTTCGCGTCGGTCGTCGTCAGCGTGCGTGCGATCAGCAACTCGACCCAAGAGAACATGAAGCAGAAGAAGCAGGCGACACCGATGCCGCTCGCAATCAGCGGCGTGAAGATTTTCAGGAAGAACCGCGGGAAGGAATAGCCATCAATATAGGCCGTCTCGTCGATTTCCTTCGGCACGCCGGACATGAAGCCTTCAAGGATCCAGACCGCCAGCGGGACGTTGAAGAGGCAATGCGCCAATGCCACGGCGATATGCGTATCGATCAGTCCAAAGGCCGAGTAAAGCTGGAAGAACGGCAGGGCAAAGACTGCCGGCGGCGCCATCCGGTTGGTCAGCAACCAGAAGAACAGATGCTTGTCGCCGAGGAACCGATATCGGGAGAAGGCATAGGCCGCCGGCAGCGCGGCTGCCACCGAAATCACCATGTTCATGACGACATAGCTGATCGAATTGATATAGCCGGAATACCACGCCTTTTCCGTGAAGATCGTCACGTAATTGGCGATCGTCGGGTTATGAGGATAAAGCGTCAGAGAATTGACGATTTCCGCATTGGTCTTGAAGCTCATGTTGACGAGCCAATAGATCGGCAGCAGCAGCACGATGATATAGATGGTCGGAACCAGCCACCACCAGCGCGATTCTTCGCCGCGCCGGCGCATCAGACGGCTGACCTCATCGGCGGAGAGACCGCTCGCGACACTGGTAACGCCCGGGATGTTTCGGCTCGTTGTCGTTTCGTTGGAGGCGCTCATTTCAATTCTCCGCGTCGTGGCTGGTCATGACGGTGTAGAACACCCACGAAAGCAGCAGGATGATCAGGAAATAGATCAGCGACATGGCAGCGGCCGGACCGAGGTCAAACTGTCCCAGGGCGGTCTTGACCAGATCGATCGACAGGAAAGTGGTCGAGTTGCCCGGACCGCCGCCCGTGACGACAAAAGGCTCGGTGTAGATCATGAAACTATCCATGAAACGCAGCAGCACGGCGATCAGAAGAACGCGCTTCATCTTCGGCAGCTGGATATAGCGGAACACCGCCCAACGGGACGCACCGTCGATTTTGGCTGCCTGATAGAAAGCATCCGGAATGGAAACGAGGCCGGCATAGCAGAGCAAGACGACGAGGCTCGTCCAATGCCAGACATCCATGATGATGATCGTCACCCAGGCGTCGAGTGGATCCTGCACATAGTTGTAATCGATGCCGAGGGCGTTGACGTAATAGCCGAACAAACCAATGTCGTTGCGGCCGAACACCTGCCAGATCGTGCCGACCACATTCCACGGGATCAACAGCGGCAGTGCCATCAGAACCAGGCATACCGGCACGCCGATACCTGATTTCGGCATGTTTAGAGCAATGAAGATGCCAAGCGGAATCTCCAGGGCGAGGATGATCAATGAAAAAATCAGGTTTCGCTGCAGGGCGGCCCAGAAACGGTCGGAATGCAGGATTTCGACAAACCAGTCTGTTCCGTTCCAGAAGAACTGGTTGTTTCCGAAAGTGTCCTGAACGGAATAGTTCACAACCGTCATCAAGGGAATGACAGCCGAGAAAGCCACCAGCACGAGGACTGGCAGAACCAGAAACCAGGCTTTGTTGTTCCAGGTTTTTTCCATGATCAAGCCTCCCGTCCGGCGCGCCAAGAGTCGGCATAGATACTGATGCCCGATGGCTCGAAGGTCACTCGGGGATCAGCCGGAATTTCCTCGTCCTCAGGAACGACGATCGCGATCGGCTGGCCGGCAAACTGTGCGCGGACGATTTTCTGCCGGCCGATATCTTCCACCTTGCTGACCGTCACAGGCATACCCTCGCGGCCGACCCGGATAAATTCGGGCCGGATTCCAAGCTCTACCTTGGCCGCTGTCGACGTCTTTGGCGCATAGTCGAGCGTCAGCGCGTGCTCGCCGACCCGAACCGTACTGCCCTCCACCTTGGCCGGCATGAAATTCATGCCCGGCGAACCGATGAAGTAGCCGACGAAGGTATGGCTCGGACGCTCGAAGAGTTCGGCCGGAGTGCCGATCTGCACGATCTCGCCGTCATACATCACCACGACTTTGTCGGCGAAGGTCAGCGCTTCCGTCTGGTCATGCGTGACATAGACCATGGTAAAACCGAACTGCTTATGCAGGCGCTTCAGCTGCGATCGCAGCACCCATTTCATATGCGGATCGATAACAGTGAGCGGCTCGTCAAAGAGAATGGCGTTCACATCCGAGCGAACGAGGCCGCGGCCGAGTGAAATCTTCTGCTTTTGGTCCGCCGTCAAGCCTCGCGCGCGCCGCTTGGCCCAGCCGGCAAGATCGATCATTTCGAGGATTTCGCGGACGCGCCGGTCGACATCCGCCTCGGCCACGCCGCGGTTTCGCAGGGGAAAGGCGAGGTTGTCGTAAACCGTCATCGTGTCGTAGATGACCGGAAACTGGAAGACCTGCGCGATATTTCGCTGTTGCGTCGGCAGGTTCGTAACGTCCTGCCCGTCGAAGAGAATCCGCCCTTCGGACGGCTGAATGAGGCCGGAAATGATATTGAGCAGCGAGGTTTTTCCGCAGCCCGAAGGTCCGAGCAGCGCATAGGCGCCGCCGTCGTTCCACTCGTGATGCACTTCCTTGAGAGCGTAGTCCTTCTCGCTCTTTGGGTTCGGCCCATAGGCATGGCGAATATGATCGAGGGTGATTCGTGCCATGATTTTCTCCTAGCCCCCTTGCCTGGCGGTGGTGATCGCCCGGCCGTCCGCGCCGAAAGCCATCAGGTGGCGTGTATCGATGAAAACGGAGATGTCCGTGTCCGGCTCGATATTGTGGATGCCGTGCGCAAGCATCACCCAGCGGGTGTCGGCAAATTGCAGGTGGACAAAACTTTCCGACCCGGTGATCTCCGAAACCTGTGTTCGCGCCGTCATTCGCGCCGAAGCAGCCGTCTGAGCTGTTGGTGCAAGATGATGCGGGTGAAACGCTATGGTTGCCGGCCCGTCCGGCACATTCTGAAGATGCGGCGGCACCGCAAAAATCAGAGCGCCGTCGCGCAGGAAATTGCCTTCCGATTTGACCAGATCAATGAAATTCAGCGGCGGATCGGCAAAGGTTTTCGCCGTCGTCAGATCGAGCGGATGGCGATAGACCTCGACCGTCGGGCCGAACTGCGTGATCCGGCCCTCGCTAAGCGTTGCCGTATTGCCGCCGAGCAGCAGGGCTTCGGAGGGTTCCGTCGTGGCATAGACGAAGATCGCGCCGGACAGCGCGAAGATCCGCGGCAATTCCTGCCGCAGTTCCTCACGCAGCTTGTAGTCGAGGTTGGCAAGCGGCTCGTCCATCAAAACAAGGCTCGCATTCTTCACGAGTGCACGGGCAAGCGCGGTGCGCTGCTGCTGGCCACCGGAGAGGTTGAGCGGCGTGCGATCGAGATAGGGACCGAGTTTCAGAAGTTCGGCAGCCTTGCGCACCTCCAGATCAATGACCTTGGCGTCCTTGCCGGCAATCCGCAGGGGCGAGGCAATATTCTCGTAGACCGTCAATGCCGGATAGTTGATGAACTGCTGGTAGACCATAGCGATGTTGCGCTTCTGGACAGGCATACCTGTCACGTCAGCACCATCAAAATGGATCGTACCGGTTGTCGGTCGATCAAGACCGGCCATCAGACGCATCAACGAGGTCTTGCCCGACAAGGTCGGCCCAAGCAGAACGTTCAGCGTTCCTCTTTCAAAAACAAGATCGGTCGGGTGGATATGATAGTCTCCTCCCACCATCTTTGCGGCCTTCCGCAGTTCCAGCATTCCTGTTCCCGTGCCTCCACGCAGCGGGGACCACACGCCGCCTATCCGACCATCGCCGGTATGGCAGCCATGTACTCCTCCAGTGACTGAGCCTGCTCCTTCGAAAGGCGCAGACCATCCTTTGTCCTTCTCCACAGCACGTCTTCGGCGTGCCGGGCCCATTCATGTTCGACGAGATAGGTGACCTCGGCCTCGTAGAGGTCGCCGCCGAAGAGCCGTCCGAGATCGTCGAGACTACGGGCTTCCCCGAGCAGTGCCTTTGTCCTCGTGCCGTAGCGGCGCACCAGCCGGCGGGCATGCCGATCGGCGAGGAACGGATAGCGCCGTTTCAGATCGGCGACCTCGGCATCGTATCCTCGGACCGGGAAGTCACCGCCGGGCAGATGGCTTTTGGCCGTCCACGGGGCGCCCTTGACGCCGATCGCAGCGCCGATCTTCTCCAGCGCATGTTCGGAAAGCCGGCGATAGGTGGTGAGCTTGCCGCCGAACACGTTGAGCAGCGGCGCGGCATTTCCTTCGCCCTCCAGCTTCAGCACGTAGTCGCGCGTAGCCTCCTGCGCCTTCGAGGCGCCGTCGTCATAAAGCGGCCGGACCGCCGAATAGGTCCAGACGATATCCTCCGGCCTGACCGGCTCCTTGAAATATTCCGAGGCGGCATTGCAGAGATAGACGGTCTCCTCCTCGGAGATCCTGACATCCCTGGGATCAGCGGTGTAATCGCGATCGGTGGTTCCGATCAGGGTAAACTCGCCCTCATAGGGAATGGCGAAGATGATGCGATTGTCGGGATTCTGGAAGAAATAGGCGCGAGGGTCGTCGAACTTCTTCTTCACGACGATATGGCTGCCCTGGACGAGGCGGACATGGTGAGCTTCGTTCTGACCAAAGGCGGAGCGGATGACATGATCGACCCAGGGGCCGGCGGCATTGACCAGCATGCGGGCCTGGTGGCTGTCATTGCGGCCGGTCACCGTATCGGTGGTCTCGATGTGCCAGAGGCCGTTCTCGCGCCTTGCCGACATCACCTTGGTGCGCGGCATGATGGTCGCCCCTTTGTCGGCGGCATCGCGGGCGTTCAGCACCACCATGCGGGCATCATCGACCCAGCCGTCGGAATATTCGAAAGCCTTGGCGAATAGCGCCTTCAGCGGCTTGCCGGCCGGGTCGCGGCGCATGTCGAGCACCGCGGTCGCCGGCAGCAGCTTGCGGCCGCCGAGATGATCGTAGAGGAAGAGGCCGAGCCGGATCAGCCAAGCCGGCCGGATGCCGCCCTTGTGGTAAGGCAGCACGAAGCGCAGCGGCCAGATGATGTGCGGCGCCATCGCCCAGAGGATTTCGCGCTCCATCAGCGATTCGCGCACCAGGCGAAATTCGTAGTGCTCGAGATACCGCAACCCGCCATGGATCAGCTTCGTAGCGCCGGATGAGGTGCCGGAGGCGAAATCGTTCATCTCGGCCAGCGCCACGGAATAACCGCGCCCGACGGCATCGCGCGCAATGCCGCAGCCGTTGATGCCGCCACCGATGACGAATATGTCGTAGATCTCCCGGCCCAATATCCCCTCCGAGCCCGCTGCGGATTTCGCATCGCACAAAAATTGCGCGATTGCGAAAGTGACGGCAGTTAAAACGAAAGGAATACGAATGTCAAACGAATGTTTCGCGGATCTTCGTTTCGGAACGCCTCGCTGGCTCGCCCTCAGCGAAACCTGCCATTCGTTTCGATCAGCTTCACATTGTTTTCGAGGCAGAGATTGCGGATGGACTGCACCGGACAGTGGTCGGTGATGAAGGTGTGAACCTGGGAAAGCTGGCCGATCCTGACCGGCGCGGTGCGTTCGAACTTGGTGGAGTCAGCAACGAGAATGACGTGTCGGGCATTGGCGATGATCGCCTGAGCAACCTTGACCTCGCGAAAATCATAATCGAGAAGCGCGCCGTCCATATCGATCGCCGATGCGCCGATGACGGCGTAATCGACCTTGAACTGGCGGATGAAATCGACAGCCGCTTCGCCGACGATGCCGCCGTCTGAACCGCGCACGACGCCACCGGCTATCACCACCTCGATCGCCGGCAGCAAGCGCAACCTATTGGCAACATTGATGTTATTTGTGATGACCATCAGCTCGTGATGGTTGGCGAGCGCCTCGCCAACCGCTTCGGTCGTCGTCCCGATATTGATGAAAAGCGAGGCCCCGCTCGGAATCAGCTCGACCGCAGCCATGCCGATCGCCTGTTTCTCGGAGGCGGCGATCTGGCGGCGCGCCTCGTATTTGACGTTCTCGGTTCCGCTCGGGAATGTGGCGCCGCCATGGATGCGCGTGAGCACTTGCGCATCGCAGAGATCGTTCAGATCCTTGCGGATCGTCTGCGGCGTTACGGAAAAGCGGGAAGCGAGCTCTTCGACCAGAACCCTACCGCTCGACCTCGCTATCGCCACGATTTCAGTTTGCCGGTCGGTCAAGAACATGGGCGCGCACCTTTCGATCAGCTTTCGTTTTAAAGAAAGCGAACGCCTGCGCAATGGCTATCTGTCACCTGCTCTCAACCTGAGAGTAAGATAACCATTTTTTGCGGTGCTAAGCTCTTGCCGGATGGACATCGTCTTTAAACGACATCTGCACCTTAAACCTTCCTCCTCGGACCCGTGCTATGGGGTAATCTAGCCGACCTGATTCACGATTTTGAGATTAACGTACGGATCGACCCGCCGGACGCACACCCGCTCCGAAAGCGTCCAAGTAAAGTCGCCGCCGCCTCGTGACCAAAAACGAAGGCTTGAGCCGCGAGAGCCGGGCTGCTTGGAACCGCCACCTCAAGATGACGACGGATTATGACCAAGCGGGATGAAGGACGCCGCTGTGGTGCGGCGTCCTACCCCTTACGCAGCTTTCGCAATATTAATCCCGCGGGCGGATTCGACCACAACCCGCAGGCGGTCTGGCTCTTTCACTCCTTGGCGATAGAGCTGCACGACGATGGCCGCGATGCGCTCGCCCTCCTCAGACCTCGGCTCCACTCCTGCTTCCGAAGTGACAATGTCGAAGACGCCCTGGCAAATACGCAGATCGGCAGCTCCGAAGTAGTCTAGCTTATCGAAACCGAATGTATTCATCGTTTTGCAGCAGGCGACGCCTTAAGCGTCGCCCGCCTCCCTCGATCGACACTTACGCGACCTGCGTCTCACCTTCGATCTGCAGCGGCACCTGTGCGCCGTCGCCAATCGCGATCTTGCGTGGCTTCATCGCCTCCGGAATCTCGCGTTTCAGATCGATGTGCAAAAGACCGTTTTTCAGCGAAGCGTTTTCCACGCTCACATGGTCGGCAAGCTCGAAGCGGCGCTCGAAGCCCCGCGTGGCGATACCGCGGTGCAGGTATTCAGCTTTGGTGTCATCGGCCTTGCCGCCCTTGACGAGAAGCACGTTGCGCTCCTGCGTGATATCGAGATCGCCATCCTCGAAGCCCGCGACTGCCATGACAATGCGGTACTCATTGTCACCGACCTTAAGGATGTCGTAGGGCGGCCAGGCGTCGACGGCCTGCAGGCGCTGCGGATTGTTCAGCAGCGAAAAAACCCGGTCGAAGCCGATGCTGGAGCGGTAGAGCGGTGCGAAGTCAAACTCAGTTCTCATGACCAAAACCTCCTAGAAGCGAGATGGAAAGGAACGCGGCGGAAACCTGCGTCCCCGGCTGTCGGCCCCCTTCTGGGCTGCCGACGATATCGATTTGGTTTTCGGTATTTTCGGTTTCAAGATGCCCTTTTGAAAAAATTTGGACCTCGCATATTGGACCACAGGACAGCTCGTGAAGACTGAAAATGTGGAATAATCTCACGGGCACCGCCTCCAAGGTTTTTATGATCCAGGAAGCTCGGGCAGTTGTCGCAGACCCCTGGCAGGACACGAGCGCGTGCATCCCAAGGAGATGGCTTCTGGGCATTCGCAGGATCCTAGATCCTGCGGTCGCAACAACGCCGGCCGACCGAAGCGGCCCTTACGGTTTGGTGAATTTTCTAACTGGAAGCGCGGCAATGCCTTGCTCCGGGCGTGGCCGAGGAGCGCTACGCAAACATATTGGGACCGATCTCCTCGCTGACTTCTATGATCACATCCGCGGGGACATTGTTCCTCCGGGCCGCAGCGAGAATGGCTTCCGTACTAGGCGCCTCGTAGAGGCAGTAAGTCTTTTTCCTGTCGGCGCTGAGGAAGGAAAAGATCCACTTCACTCCTTCCTGGTCATTGATCAGGTTGATTTGCTCTACCCCCTCTTTCGACAGATCGAGTTGTTCCGCGAAGTTTCTTTCAATGATGTAGCGTGGCATGACGAGACCTTCTTCCCACCAAAAGCAACGAACTGTTGGTTCTAATGAATCGTTGGCTTCAGTCGCTGTTGCAGCCGGACCATTCCCAGGTCGGCCGCGGTTGAACGGGCATTCTCGGATAGCAACATTGCTCTCTTTATCGCGGCCCGGCTACCTATTTTCATTAGCAAGTCGGCATAATCTGCCTGTGTGTGTGCGAGCCACGGCCGCGAGCCGATCGCCGCGTTCATCTCAAGTGCGTGCTCAAAGTGCTCCGACGCTCTGTCGAATTCACCCAGCGCCGCTGCCAGCACGCCCAGATAGCGGCTTGCCGCGCCGAAGCAAACGGTCGCCATACCGATGGTGACGGTCATCTCCTTGTAGTCGAGCATAAGCTTATAGAGGGTCTGGGCAGCATCTGCGTCGCCGAGACCGGCGGCGACTTCCGTCAGGAACGAGAGGGACGCACTTCGCTTTCCGTCAAGCGGAAGGGCAAAGCCGGTGCGGGCAAGCTCGCTCAACCTCCGCTGGGCCGCATCGCGATAGCCGAGGTCAAAGGCAACCAACGTAAAACCCGGCAACCAAGTGGTTCCCTCCGGGCTTTCCTCAATCAACAGCTTGATGACCGGTGCAACCTCCGAGAGGCGGCTTTGCTCCCGTCGGATCGCGAACATCTGCATGCCGTAAACGCCCTCCGGCGCAGCGCCAAGGATCCGCATACCCAGCTTTAGCGCTTCCTCTGCAAACTCCTCGGCGACGGTGAACCTTCCATCGAGGATGGCCATCATCGCTTTTGCAGTGCGAGCGTAGAACTGGACGTTGAGATGCTGCCGCTCGGTACCAAGTTCGTCGAGGGCGTCAACCGCCCGATCGGCTCGTGCGCGATCGCCGAGTTCCGTGGAGACATAGGCGTCAACGGAAAGCGCTCGGCTCCGCACATCGTCGTCATCGATCTCATCCGCGAGGCGCCTTATTTCATCGATACGAGCGATTCGGTCGTTTCTTTCCGTGGCGGACCTGACCGGTGCCGGCGTCAGGAATGGCAGAGCGGACAGCTCCACAAGCGCAGTCTTATCTCCAACCCGTCGAGCCAGCTTTATTCCTTCAGCATGGCATTTTGCAGCCTTCTGGCCGTCGCTGAGATAGGTGTATGCCCGCGCAAGGCGGCTGAGAATCTGGCACCGTGAACTCATATCCGCTGGTTCAACCATCTCGAGGGCTTCCTCGAGAAGCGGCATCGTTTCGGCAAGCGAATTCGAGGAGAGGAATTTGGTACCGTCTAGACCAATCACCGCACGAATAAAGGCTTGTGTGTCGGCCGCTTTGCGGGCCAATGGCGCGGCCAGCCTATATTTCGCCAGCGAATCCGTCATGCGACCCGCAGCGAACAGGGCGTCGCCGAGTTTGAGGATCGCGGTGAGCAGGTCTCTTTGCCGCTCAGGCCCTTCAGGCAACTGCTCTGCAATTGCCAAGGCGTTCTGGAAATTGTCGACCGCCTCGTAGTTGGCGGATCGTGCGAGGGCGCGCTCTCCAGCCTTCATCCAGTAGGGAAGCGCGAGCTCAATCCGTTGGGCTTTCTCGTAGTGCTGAGCGATGAGTTCGGGCTGCGTGGCAGCGACATCGTCATAATGTTCGACGAGAACCCTTGCGATCCTCTCGTGGAAATGCCGCCGGCGCCGGTTGAGGAGCGATTGGTAAGCCGCATCCTGAATGAGCGCGTGTCGAAAAACGAGCGCATCATGCAATACGCCGCCTTCGACGACGATCTGGCTGGACTCGAGCTGGTTCAGTGCTGTCTCGAGCGCTCGGTCGTCGACGCCTGCGATCTTCGAAAGAAGGCCGCGATCGAATTCCCTGCCTATTACGGCGGCAATCTGCGCGATCTCCTTGGCCGTCGGCGCTAAATGATCGAGACGTGTCATCAGGGAGCCCTGCAGACTGTCCGGGATTTCTGCGTTGAGCGACGACGGCTTTCCGCTCTCCACGACCGAGCGGGTCAACTCCTCGACGAACAGCGGCACCCCGTCCGTCCGCTCCGCAATCTTTTCGGCGAGCTGTTCGGGAATGTCGGACACCATGGATTCGATCAGTTCACGCATCTGCTGCCTGGTCAGGCGCCCAACGGAGAGCGTCGTCACCTGCGCCAGTCCGCCTGCCCAGTTCGCGCTCCATTCCGGTCGGTGGGTCACAACGACGAGGGCGGCGGCGCCGTGCAGCCGGCTGACGAGTTCTCTCAGCACTTCGCTGGTGGATGGATCCATCCAGTGCGCGTCTTCGAAAACCATGAGCACTGGTGCGATCCTGGCTGCAAGCAGCAAGCGGTTCACCAAGGTGCGAACGAGAAGCTCCTTGCGCTGGTGGGCGGAGAGATCCGGCGGCTTGAACTCGTCGCCGACGTCGAGCGAAAGCAGCTCGGCATAGATGGCGCCAACGTCGGAAGGATTTTCGCCGTAGCGGCGCACAAGCGTGCGAAACTTTTCGATGCGCGTGTTCCGGTCATCTGCCGGCGTCAACGATGCAACCCGGCTCAGTCGCTCAACGATCGGGTAAAAGGCCGAGGTAGCGTGATAGGGTGAACACTGCAATCGGATGAGTTCATGCTGTGTCTCTCGCAGGTGTTCTTCGAAAGCCTCGACAAGCCGGGATTTCCCGATGCCAGCCTCCCCCGACAGGAAGACCGCCTGGCCTTGCCCGGCCTTCGCCAACTCCCACCGTTCGAGCAGCAGGCCGATCTCGCTAACGCGGCCGACAAATTTCGAAAGCCCGCTGGCATGCGCGGCTTCGAAACGGCTATCCACCTCTCGCTGACCGCGGACTTCGAACAGCGCAATGGGCGAGGCGAAGCCTTTGAGCTCCTGCGCGCCGAGGCTCTCGATTTCAAACGACTGCCCGGCGAGGCGGCGGGTGCTGTCGGAGATCACGATCTGGCCTGGGGCGGCCGCGGCCTGCAGGCGTGCTGCCAGGTTGGGAGTGTCTCCTGCGATCGATGCCCGCTCCTTCGCGCTGCCGTCAGTGTTGCCAACGACCACGCGCCCAGATGCGATGCCGATGCGGGCCTTCAATCGCTCTGCGTTCGGCGGCTGCAGGGCGTCGACGGCGGCCATCGCCGCGAGGCCGGCCCGGATTGAGCGCTCGGCATGGTCCTCGTAAGCCATTGGCCACCCGAAATAGGCTAGCACGCCATCGCCGAGATATTTCGCGACGTAGCCCCCGAAGCGGGTGACGGCGCCGGCGACGCTATCCTGATAACGGCGGGTCAACTCGTGCATGTCTTCCGGGTCGAGCTCTGCTGACAGCGCTGTCGACCCGACCAGGTCGCAAAAGAGCACGCTGAGCAGTCGCCGGTCGGCCGCAGCTTCGGATACGGCCTCGGTAGCGGCCGACACAGGAGGCTGTTCGTCCGACCGTTGATCCGCAAGTTGGTTTATGGCAGCTAGAATAATCTTCCGATGCCCCAGCGAGACACCGAGCTCCTGGAGGTCGGATTCGGCAAGATGAGGGAGCGCTCGCAGATCGACGTCATTCTCGATGAAGGTGTCGGCGTACTTGCCGAGACCGAGTTGACCTAGCCAATCCTCAATCGTCTGCATCGACGTTGATCCTGCTCCACCGTTCTTAAAAATACCACGAACGCCGGTGTCGTGCCACGCCGTGGCGCAGGAACTGTTCGCCTTGGCGGGAAGCGAGGACTCCCTGTATCAATTGTGGTGATCGTTGACGGGGCCGCGCCTTGATCCCATCTGTGTGCGCATGGCGAAAAACAAGAAGAATGACATACCTGCTCTGCTCGAAACGTGGACGCTATCGCCCGGGGCCACTCTAGGGTCTTCCGTGCGCGCCAAGGGCATCCTCTTGGAAATCCGTGCGCGCCTCCCGTCGTCCATGCGAAAATCGCTGGATATCAGCGGGAGGTTTTTGACGCTGGCAATGCCTGAAAACGCAAGGAGCGAGTTTCGGCATGCCTCGGCGATCATTGCGAAGTCGCTCGAAGGCATCGAAAGCCTGCCGGTCATCCCGCGCGAAATCGAGGACATCCTCACAATCTCAACGACCGAGAGACGTCGCTGGCTAGAGGACGGCCGTCTGCCCAGCGGGGGAACGCGAACCGTGAAGCTTCGGGGCCGCGCCAGGCAGATCACCTTCCACGTCTTCGAACCACAGATGGTCGAGGATCTGCTCGACCGGGGCGCTGTCGAAGAGTGGCGCGAAGAGGATGCCGCGGCTGCCATGGAAAACAGGCGGAATGCTGCCTACAAGGCGAAGCTGACGCGTTCCCTGAAGGAGGACAGCAAGGCGACTGCGGCATCGCAGGACGTCACCGATGAAGCGTCCGCAAAGCTGCGGGGCTGGAAAGAGTTTGGGCGGGACGGGCTGCTCCGCTAGGTCTGGATGAGACCCCGATCACCTTCCGGGGCAAATTGCGCCTATCGCTTCCGCATCACATTGACGACGAGCACACCGAGGATCGCCATGACGCCGCCGGCTGCACCGAGCGCCGTCGGCGTCTCGCCCAGCCAGACGAACCCGATCAGCGTTGCGACGGGCGGGACGCCATAGAGGAAATTCGAAGCGCGGGCGGCCGTAAGTCGCTTCAGCGCGATCGCCCAGGTGAGGTAGCCGATCGCCGTCGGGAAGATGACGAGATAGGCAACACCCCAATTCACTTCCGCCGGGGCGGCGGCCAACGCCTGGACCGTTGCCGGGACAGCCGGAAACAGCGGCACGGAACCGATCAGCAGGATCCAGGCGGTGACGGCAAGCGCCGGCAGCCGACCGAGCAGCGGCTTCTGCAATACGCTGGCGATCGCCGAGCAGAGCGCTGCGCCAAGGATGAGGACGGCATTCGGATCGAGCCTGAAGCCGCCGTCTGAGGCGACCGCGATCAGCGCCACGCCGCCGAAGGAAATGGCGGTGCCCGCCCAGCCCCAGCGGCCGAAGCGCTCGCCGAGCGCGAATGTGGCGATAAGGGCGGTGAAGACCGGCATGGTGTTGATGATGAAGCTCGCCGGCCCTGCTGCAACAGTCTGCTCGCCGGTGTTCAACAGAACCGCATAAGCGGCGATGAATAGCACGGCGGCAACGGAAAGACGGACGAAATCGCGTTTTTCCGGCATCGGCCGATAGATGGCGAGATAGACCAGAGCGATGACTCCGGCGGCAACGTAACGCGCCGTCGCCAGCTCGATCGGCGTCAGCGGTCCGAGGCAGATACGGATCACCACGAAGGAAGACGCCCAGAAGAGGATGGTGACGACGATCGCGGCAAAGGCCACCAGATCCAACCCACCTTGCTGTTTCGTCGAAATCGGTGCGCTTGCCGCCATGCTCATTTTCGCCTCCATATGTTCCTGTGACAGTGAGTAGCCCTTCGACGCGTGCTTGAAAAGCATCGCAATCGATGATCAAATGTGTCTATGGTTCACAGCTCCCCGGTTCTTCCGCCGCTCGATACACTTGAGACCTTTGCCCGCGCTGCCCGGCTCGGATCGTTTTCCGCCGCGGCCGAGGAAAGCGGCATCACTCATGGCGCGGTGTCGCGGCAGGTCTCGCGCCTCGAGCGCTGGATGGGGGTGCGGCTTTTCGCACGCGAAGCCAGAGGTGTGCGCCTGACGCCGGAGGGCATGCGGTTTTTCGCGCGGGCGGAGGAAGCGCTTGCGCTGCTCGGCAATAGCGGCGAGCGCTGGCTGCCTCGCCGCAACAAGGCGGTGGTGCGTCTTTCGGTGACGCCCTCCGTCGCCTCGTTGTGGCTGTTTCAACGTCTGCCGAAGCTCGAAGGAAACGAGCTGCATGTCGAACTGACGCTCGAAACCGGCTGGCGGATTTCGGCGAAGGCACGGACCTTGCCATCCGCTGCGGCAAAGGCCCTTGGGCCGGCGTGCGCGCCTTGCCGCTGTGGCAGGAAAAGTCGTTTCCGATCGCCGCCCCGGCGCTGGCAGACCGGCTTGGCCAGCGATCCGACGCTCTTTCGCTGCTGGAGCTGCCAATCCTGCACGATTCCAATATCGAAGGCTGGCGCCGCTGGCTCGCCCGCGAGGGCGTCGACTATACGCCACGCGGCCATGACCGCCGCTTCGAGGATTACAATCTGGTGATCGATGCCTGTGCGCAAGGGCTCGGCATCGCGCTCGCCCGGCCGCCGCTATCGGATGCCGCGCTGGCATCCGGGCGCGTCGTCGCCGTGTCGCCGCGGACGCTCGATTATCATGTGGCCTTTCATCTGATCCGACCGGACGATGCGCTCAGAAGCCCAGCCATCGAATTCGCCAGCCGCTTCCTGCGCGAGGCCGGCCATGATGAGGCGACGATCGCCGCTTTTGTCGCACCCGGCCGGGCGAAAACTTAAGCGGAGGATCTTCGTTACTCCGCCGGAAATTGCAGGCGCATTTCCTTGGCCAGTTCGAAACCGGCGGCCCGATAGACCGGCTCGCCGGCATCCGAGGCATGGATGACGGCTGTAGTGCAGCCGATCGATTTCAGATACTCAGCGGCCTTGTTGGTCAGCGCCGATGCGATACCGCGCCGGCGAAAGGCGTCGGCAACATAGACGGACCAGATGTAGCCGTGCAGCCGCTGTTCTTCCCGGATGACCTCCGGAAATGGCGATTGGTGCAGTTGACAGGATGCGGAACCGGCGATTTCACCGTCGACGATGGCAAGGAACGACGTCAGACGCCGCTCCTCGCGGCCGCTTCTGATGAAAGACAAGATCCGCGCCGCCGCATCGGGCCTGTAATGTTCCGGTGGCGTACCGTAGCTGTCCCAGATCTTCAGATAGTGCCCCACAAGGACCTCGTCCTCATCGGGCGTTGCCATTCGAATATCGATCATGTCGTAATCCGGCTGGGCTGCGAGGCACGAAACCGGCCTCAATGACGTGACGCTCCCTGCCGTCCGCGGCAGGGAGCGTCAAAAAGGCATATCAATTGTCGGCCGTCAACGTCATCGAGGCGCTGCCGGCGGCAACATTGAGGCCGAGCTGGCCGGTCAGGCTGACCGTCTGCAGATGGATCGAGCCGGAAGTGCCGCCGACTAGCAGATTGGCGCCGACACCGGCGCCGAGCGTCGCCTCGGCGGTGGCGCCGACATAAAGGCCGGCGAGCGATCCGCGGTGATAACCGGCCGTCGGCGCGAACACCGCCCAGATCAGGCGGCTGCGCGTGGTGAAGCCAAGGTCGATGCCGAGCTTTCTCACTTCGCCGGTATAACGATCCGAAAGCTCATTGCCGACGGTCGACTGGAAGATGCAATCGGCCTCCTTGGAGGAACCGAGCACATAACCCGTCCCGCCGCCGATATCGCAGGTGAGGTAACCGATCTTGACGCCATTGCGCAGGTCCGGCTCTTCATATGTCCTGGTGACGAGGTCGGCGGCATTGACCGCCCCTGCGCCGACAACCGTCAACGATACCGCGGCAAAGGCCGTCGCAAGAATTTTATTCATAAGTCTCTCCTTCTCAAATCGTGACGGGAGCATACCCGGCTACTCGCCACCAGATTCGGCAACAGATAACGGACGGGACCGTAAAACGATCCGATCCCGCACCATTTTCGCATCGCAAGTCAAAGCGCCTGGGAGGCGCAAGCGACAAACACGTTTACGGTTCAGCCCCCAATGGGACATTTCGAAGGCACTAATTCACGCCATCCGGTTATTTCATGATGTTGTCAGGAATGGTTGCCGGAAAGGCACGGTCCTGCTTGCCGTCGACACTTCGCGGACGGCATTCATGCAGCGGTTCATGCGGATTTTGCAGGGGCCGACCGCAACCGGGAACCGTCAGTGGCGGGGACGTCAAAGGTGGCAACAAAGAAAAACCCGGCGATGTGTTCGCCGGGTTTTTATACTTGTTCGATCCGATTTATACTCTTCGCATAAAGCGCATGACGAGAGATACGACGAACAGCACCAGGAAAATAAAGAACAGAACCTGGGCAATAGAAGCTGAAGCACCTGCTATACCGCCAAATCCGAGGACGCCGGCAATCAAGGCCACAACGAGAAACACCAGAGCGTAATAAAGCATCGCAATCTCCTTTTACGTTGCTGCTCACATAACGGAAGCCGCCCCCATTTGGTTCCCTGTCCCTCTCACGGCCGGCGCATGCAACGTCGCATCGGCCCGGTTCAGCCGAAATGGAGGGCGCCGCTGAACATCCGGTCGCCTTCATTCGGCTCGGGAGGTTCGGCTGCATCGAGATAGGCCTTGAGCGGCCCAGTCAGGACGAACCAGATGCTCGCCCCCAGCATGAAACAGGCTCCCGCCGGATCGTCGATGCGGGCGATGAAGGGAAGGCAGGCGGAGGAAAACAGGACGATGATCCGCACCGACCACTCCGCCTCACGTTTGGCGATGGCGCGCGCTCTCAGTGACTTGTATTCCCGGGCGCCGTAGCCGCCTCCCCTCGCCTTCACCGCCGAAAGCAGTTTTCGTGCTGACGGCAGCGCCAGCATGATCAGCGCGGTAACACCGAGCGCGAAAGGTTTGCCGGCCAGGACTTGCCCGCTGGCGATCAGGAGAATGGCGAGCACGACGAGATTCCATGTCGGCTCCAGCAGCTCCGGCGGTTGCCGTGTGCGAAGATGCCAGCTCCGCAGCAAGCCCGCCGCGCCGTGCAGTAGCGGCTGATCGATGTAGCGATTGATCCAGTCCATGCCGATGCGCCCGTCCCCGATTGCATGAAGAGGGCTCCGAACACCACGGAATTTGGTCATCATCGTGGCAATAAGCATCGAAACCGTCCTCCGCGTGAAGGAAGCGGCCTGCCAAGGCCTTGGATGCAATGTTTAGCGCAGTTCCTGCGCAACCTCCCAGACATGGCCGGACGGATCCGCAAAAGCGGCCGTGCGGCGGCCCCATGGACGATCGATCGGACCGTTGAGCAGTGTTACACCAAGCTTGCGCAGCTCCGTGCAGACCGCATCGACATTGTCGACCTTCATCGTCAGCAGGACGCGACTGCCCGAGCCGGATGCCGCCACCGTCGAGGGCTCGACCAGCTGCGGCGCTTCGGTCACCTGGAGCAGATTGACCATCGTTTCCGAAAACTTCAGCACCGAGCAGACGTCGTCCTGATAGACGACATCGGCGGCAAAGACCTTTTGGTAAAATGCCCTCGCCACGTCGATCTCGTCGACGAACAGGGTGATGACCTCGATCCTATCCAGCAGCATGGGCAGTTCTCCTCCGTTGCTCCGACCATCCGACCGATATCGCCGGCCGGCTCGTTGCTGGTCGCTTCGGCTCCGACGGTTTCGACATGCCGCACAAAATAATCTCAGTTCCTGAGACCCGGCGCCTCGTGGCCGGTGCGCGCCACATATTCGGTGTAGCCGCCGCCATATTGATGGATGCCCTCAGGCGTCAGCTCTAGCACCCGGTTGGAGAGTGCGGCGAGGAAATGCCGGTCATGCGAGACGAACAGCATGGTGCCCTCATATTGCGAGAGCGCCTTGATCAGCATCTCCTTGGTGTCGAGGTCTAGATGGTTCGTCGGCTCGTCGAGCACCAGCAGGTTCGGCGGGTCGAACAGCATCATCGCCATGACCAGCCGCGCCTTCTCGCCGCCCGACAGCACGCGGCACCGCTTCTCGACATCGTCCCCGGAAAAACCGAAACATCCGGCAAGCGCCCGCAAAGGCCCCTGCCCCGCTTGCGGAAACCGGTCTTCCAGCGCTTGGAAGACGGTGTGCTCGCCGTCGAGAATATCCATGGCGTGCTGGGCGAAATAGCCCATCTTGACGCTGGCGCCGAGAGCGACGCTGCCTTGATCAGGCTCGGCGGCGCCCGTCACCAGCTTCAGCAGTGTCGACTTGCCGGCGCCGTTGATGCCCATGATGCACCAGCGCTCCCGCCGCCGCACCATGAAATCCAGCCCTTCGTAGATGCTTCGGCTGCCGTATTTCTTGTAGACGTTCTTGAGGCTGACCACGTCCTCGCCGGATCGCGGCGCTGGCTGGAATTCGAAGGAAACAACCTGGCGGCGCTTGGGCGGCTCCACCCGGTCGATCTTCTCCAGCTTCTTGACGCGGCTCTGCACCTGCGAGGCATGTGACGCCCGCGCCTTGAACCGCTCGATGAACTTGATTTCCTTGGCCAGCATCGCCTGCTGGCGTTCGAACTGGGCCAGCTGCTGCTTCTCGTTCTGCGCCCGCTGCTGCTCGTAGAATTCGTAATCGCCCGAATAGGTCGTCAATGCGCCGCCATCGATCTCGATGATCTTGGTGATGATGCGGTTCATGAACTCGCGGTCGTGGGAGGTCATCAGCAGCGCACCTTCGTAGCCTTTCAGGAACTCCTCCAGCCAGATCAGGCTTTCGAGATCCAGATGGTTGCTTGGCTCGTCGAGCAGCATGACATCGGGACGCATGAGCAGGATGCGGGCGAGCGCCACGCGCATCTTCCAGCCACCCGACAGGGCTCCGACATCGCCGTCCATCATTTCCTGGCTGAAGCTCAGGCCGGCGAGCACTTCGCGGGCGCGTCCTTCGAGCGCATAACCGTCCAGCTCCTCGTAACGCGCCTGCACCTCGCCATAACGCTCGATGATCTTGTCCATGTCGTTGGCCTGCTCGGGATCGGCCATGGCCGCCTCGAGCTCACGCAATTGCTCGGCAACGACACTGACAGGGCCGGCGCCGTTCATCACCTCGGCGACGGCACTGTGGCCCGCCATCTCGCCGACGTCCTGGTTGAAATAACCGATGGTGACGCCCTTCTCACAGGAGACCTGCCCTTCGTCGGGCTGTTCCTCACCGTTGATCATCCGGAAGATCGTCGTCTTGCCGGCGCCGTTCGGGCCGACGAGACCGATCTTCTCGCCTCTATTGAGCGCTGCTGATGCCTCGATGAAGAGGATGCGGTGGCTGAGCTGCTTGCTGATATTCTCGATACGAATCATGATGTGCGTGGGAGCCTGGGAAAGAGATTTTGCCGCGCTTATGCCATGCGGGGAAATCGGGGGATAGTCCCGTTTCCGACCCTCTCGATCTGCACGTTTGATTTGGATAATATTGCCGCTCGCGCCAACGGAGACCTGTGCCAATGAGCGTTCGTCCGCCGCAGTCCTTCAGACAATCCGAGCAGGACAGAAACGGTTTCAACGTCCTCGAATACGAGTTGATGTCGGAACGCGCCGATGCGCTCGGGCGTCACGGGCGGAAGGTGGAGTCAACACTTGCTGCGCTGAAGGCTTGGACCGCCGACCGCCAGAGTGCCGAAGAACGCGAGACACTTCTCGATGCAGCGTCCGACGCGGTCTGGGCCTTCTTCATCCAGCGTGAGATCTGCGGGCTCAGAAACAACCGCGACGCCATTCAGCGCTACGGCATTCCGAACGAGGTAATCGCGAGATTGGGCGCGGTGCGGAAATAACGCGTTGCGAGGGCGGAGGCCGCTCCCTTCCCTATTGAGTGGAAATCAACGGCGCAGAAAGATATGGCTTGGTGCCGAACCAGCGAAAGGGAATTGCGATGCCAAGCTCAATCCGGATTGGAAACCAGCATCTCACTGTCGACGTCTCCTCCCTCGGGGCCGAGATGCAGGCGCTCTCCACCAGCGACGGGCGCTCATGGCTGTGGACGGGCGATGCGGCCTTCTGGAGCGGACGGTCGCCGATCCTTTTCCCGATCGTCGGCAAGGCGCCGGACGACAAGATAACAATCGACGGCACGATCTATCCGATGGCTCAGCATGGTTTTGCCCGCCGCAGCGAATTTGCGCTTGCGGAAACCACCGCGACAATGTGCCGATACGAACTGGTCACCTCGGCGGCCACCCAGGCTGTTTATCCCTTCGACTTTCAGCTAGCTGTGACCCATGCGATCGAGGGACGCGCCTTGACGGTGACGGCAGAAGTTACCAACCGCGACCAAAAGGCGATGCCATTCGGCCTCGGGTTCCATTCGGCCTTTGCCTGGCCGCTGCCGGGTGCTGCCGGGCACGCCCATGTCGTTACGCTCGACAATAAGGGCGAGCCGCCGCTTGTGCGGCTGCAGGGTGGCCTTATCAATCCTGTGCCGCTGCCCTCGCCGTTCGAGGATGGCCGGCTGGTGCTCGATCACGCAATGTTTGATGCGGATGCGATGATCTTTCCGCAAGGAGCGGGCGAACGCTTAAGTTATAGCGCCGAAGACGGGCCGACCATGCGGTTCCGGTTCGAAAATCTGCCCAATCTTGCCCTGTGGACCAAACCGGGTGCACCCTTCCTCTGCATCGAGCCCTGGCATGGAACCGCCGCGGAGGCTGGGAGCTCGGGCGAGCTTTCGAAGCGGCCCTCGACGACGATCCTGGCACCGGGCGCGATCGCTCGCTTCGCCTTTACCGTCGAGATTTTATGATAGAAGGCCGCGCGCCCGACAGAGCGCGCGACGCAGGCTTTTCTCCGGCGGCAGTATTTGCGGCTATAGCTGGAGGCAGTTGTCAGTGCGCGCCGGCGCCAGCGCCAGCCCGCGGCTTCTGGGTGAGCAGCAGGGCGACGGCAGCAATGGCAAGAACCACGCCGATGACGGCGAAGGTATCGGCGAAGCCCAGGATGAGCGCCTGGCGCCTGACGATCTGACCGAGAGCGACAACGGCCTTCTGCCCGGCGAGAGCGGGGTCGGAAATGCCGTGCTGCATGAAATAGGCGGTCGTTTGCGCAAGCCGGTCGCGGACCTCATCGCGGCCGAGCGTTACCGACTGGCCGATGATGTTGGAGTGGAACTGCTCGCGCTTGGTCAGCACCGTGCCGAGCGTTGCCGTGCCGACGGCGCCGCCGAGATTGCGCAGCATGTTGGTCAGGCCCGAGGCGGCGGCTGCATCCGTGGCCGCGATACCGGCGGTGGTGATGGCGGTGATCGGCGTCAGCACCAGCGCCTGGCCGATGGCGCGAACGATGTTCGGGATCCAGAACTGGTCGCCTGCGGTATCGGCCGAAAGCGTGACGTTCATGAAGCAGCTGATCGCGAAGATCGAGATGCCGAGAAAGCCGATGTAACGCGCATCGAAGCGCTTCATCATCAGCGGAACGAGCGGGATTAGCAGCAGCTGCGGCAGACCGGTCCAGGCCAGCACCATGCCGATCTGCTCGGCATTGTAGCGCTGCACCTGGCCGAGATATTGCGGCAGGATATAGACGGTGCCGAAGAGGGCGACGCCCACCAGCACGTTGACGGCAACGCCGATGCCGAAATTGCGCTGCGTCAGCAGGCTGAGCTTGACCAGCGGCTTCTTGACGGTCAGCTCGATCCAGATGAAGGCGGCAAGGAAGACGAAGGCAAGGATGCTGAGCTTGACGATGAAGGGCGAGGAGAACCAGTCCTCCTTGTTGCCTTCTTCGAGAACCGTCTGCAGCGCCGAGAGACCAATCGCCATGGTGATAATTCCCGCCCAGTCGCCTTGCCTCAGCAGGTGGAGCTGCATCGGCTGCTTGTCGAGCGTCAGCGCAAGAGCCACGGCCATGATCGCGCTCGGGATGGCGTTGATGAAGAAGATCGTCTGCCAACCGTAGTTTTCGGTGAGATAACCGCCGATGGTCGGGCCGATTGCCGGCGCGAAGGTGACCGAGAGCGCAAAGATCGCCAGGCCGAGCGGCTGCTGCGGTTTCGGCAGCTTGGTTAGCACCATGGTGAAGGCCATCGGGATCAGCACGCCGCCGGCAAAACCCTGCAGGCCGCGCAGCACGATCATCGTGCCGAGATCATGGGCGAAGGCGCAGGCGATCGAAAACAGTGGAAACAGGATCGAGTTGACGAGGATATAGCGGCGGAACGAAAACACGCTGCTGAAATAGGCCGTCAGCGGAATGACGACGATCTCGCCGATCAGGTAGGAGGTGGAGATCCACGCACCGTTGTCGACCCCTGTTCCGATGCCGCCCTCGATATCGAGGAGGGAGGCATTGGTGATCTGGATGTTGAGGATCGCCATGAAAGCGCCGATCATGCCGGCGAGGACGGCGATCCATTCCCTGGTGCTGGCGCGCGGTTGCGGAATGGCCCCAGCGGTGGCTGCAATGCTGGACATGACACGATCTCCTGGTCCCTGCGCTTAGTTGCGGCTAGCATCGGCCTTGGTGTCGATGCTCGGTTGGACGGACATGCCGGGACGCAGGTCGGCATTGGCAGTTTGCCCATCCAGGACGATCTTGACGGGGATGCGCTGCACGACCTTGGTGAAATTGCCGGTCGCATTGTCGGGAGGCAGCAGCGCGAATTCCTGGCCGCTTGCCGGAGCAAGGCTGTCGACATGGCCGCGATAGATGCGGCCCGGGAAGGTATCGACCTCGATATCGACCGGCTGGCCGGCCCGAACATCGGTAAGCTGCGTCTCCTTGTAGTTGGCGATCACATAGACGGCGCTCGTCGGCACGACCGACATCAGCTGGGTGCCGGCCTGGACATACTGGCCGGCACGTAGTGTCCGGTTGCCGATAGTGCCGTCGACAGGTGCGGCAATGGTTGCGTAGGAGAGGTTCAGCTCAGCCTGATGCAGGACGGCCTGGTTGCGCGCAAGGGCCGCCTTAGCCTGGGCGAGTTCGGCATTCAGGAGATCGACCTGCTTGACGGCGGCATCGAGAGCGGCGCTGTCGCGAACAATGGTCGCCTGAGCCGCGGCGATGGCGGAAGCCGCCTGCTGCGCCGTCTGCACCGGTGCATAGCCGTTGGTCGCGAGGTTGGCATAACGCTTGTTGTTTTGTTCGGCAAAGGTCTCATTGGCCTTGTCGACTTCGACCGTGGCGCGCGCAGCGGCAATCGTCGACTGCTGTATATCGAGCGAGGCCTGCTTGGCGTTGAAGGTCGCTTCGGCCGCAGCGACATCGGCCTTGGCCTGGTCGAGGGCAGCGCGGAAATCGCGATCGTCGATGCGGGCAAGCGGCTGGCCAGCCTTGACGACCTGGTTATCGCTGACCAGCACGTCGGCGATATAGCCCGATACCTTCGGTGCGACGGTGCTATTGTCAGCCTTTACATAGGCATCGTCGGTCGCGATCTCGAAGCGGCCGACGGTCCAGTAGTTATGGCCGTAGTGAGCTGTGGCGGCGATCAGGACGATGGCGGTTGCGCCGAGCAGCAATCCGCGGCCGGCGCGCTTGCGGGCGGGAGGCTCTGACACGACGGCAGGTTCGACGATGTGCGGTGTGCCGCCGGCATCAAGGGTTGCGGGGGCGGCTTCCGCCGTGGTCTCCGGGACAGGTGCGTTGTTGTTCAAGGCCTGCAGCGTTTTGACGGACATTGTCTCTCTCCTGGGAGTGGTCGCTGTCGCTATCGGCCGCGGCCATTGAATTCAGGTGGAATGCACTTTTGGAAACTTGCTGTTTTCCAAAATATGTATTAGAAAATGGATGTCAACGAGAATTTGGAAAATTGTCATGGTCCAAAATCACGAAATCGAGAAGAGGCCACGAGGCCGACCGCAAGTCCGTTGCGACGACGATACGAGAAGCGTGATCATCGAAGCGGCCAACCGGCAGTTCCATGAGAGCGGTTATGCCGCCGCAAGCATCGCTGCAATCGCACAGGACGCCGGGGTTTCGACCAAGACGCTCTACCGCCTGTTCCCGACGAAGGCGGATCTCTTTTCCGAAATGATCACGGAGCGCACGGGTCGCTTCGTCACGGCGCTCGACCCCGGCACACTCGCCGTGGCGGACCTGAGGCAGGGATTGGAGCGCATGCTGACGGCCTATGGCATGCTGACGCTCTCCCTGGATACGATCACCGTGACCCGGCTCGTCATCAGCGAGTCGGACCGTTTTCCCGAAATCGCCACCAGCTTCTATGAGAAAGCCATTGTCAGAACCAACACGCTGATGGAGAACTGGCTTCGCAAGCAGATCGACCGCGGGCTGATAACCCTTGAGGATCCGCATGCCGCCTGCGGCATGCTGCGCGGCATGATGATTTTGGAGCCGCAGCGCGCCGCGATGCTGCGTCAGCAACAGCCGCCTGGGATTGAAGAGATCGCCGCAAGGGCGAGGATGTGCACAGATCTGTTCTTGAAGGGCTGCGCGCTCTGAAGCATCGATTGGGCTTCAGAGCGCGACGATTTCCGCTAAAGGCGCGACGCGGCGTCCGGGTCGCCTCAGTTCGGCGGAGCGCCCAGCGCATGCAGGATGCCGCGCAGTTCGGCGAGGCCGCGCATGCGGCCGATCGCCGGGTAACCGGGGGTGACGGTCTTATCGAGATCGTCGAGCATGCGGTGGCCATGGTCCGAGCGGAAGACGATGGTGTCCTCTGCACTGCGGCGCTTATCTTCCGCGACCAGTTCCCTGAGCACCGCGACCATGTCGACATCGCCTTCGAGATGCGCGCTTTCATGGAAGGTCCGGCCGTCGCCCTCGCGGGTCGTGGCACGCAGGTGGGCAAAGTGGATACGCGAGGCGAAGCGCCGGGCGATCGCCGGCAGGTCGTTCTCGGCGCGTACGCCGAGGCTGCCGGTGCAGTAACACATGCCGTTTGCTGGCGATGGCACGGCATCGAAGAGAGCGGCATAATCGTCGCCCGTCGAGGCGATGCGGGGAAGACCGAACAGCGAACGCGGCGGATCATCGGGATGCAGCGTCAGCTTGACGCCGCGGGCCTCGGCAGCCGGGGTTACCGCCTCCAGGAATTCAATCAGATGCCGGCGCAGCCGTGCGGCGTCGATGCCGCTATAGGCGACCAGCTTTTCCCGGAAGGCTGGAATGGTCAGAGGCTCGGTGGTCGAACCAGGCAAAGCCGAGGTGATGATACGGGTGATCTCGGCGATTTCCTCTTCCGACATCGCCTCAAAGACGACACGGGCCCGTTCGCGGTCTTCCGCGGAATATTGCTTTTCCGCATCCGGCCGTTCCAGAACGAAGAGGTCGAAGGCCGCGAAGCGCTCATGATCGAAGCGCATGGCGGTGGCGCCCGTCGGCGTCACGAAGTCGAGATCGGTGCGGGTCCAGTCGACCACCGGCATGAAATTGTAGCAGACGATCGGAATATCGCAGGCGGCGACTGCTTCAAGGCTGGCGATCCACGCCTCGATTTCAGCCTTCGCCTCCCCGCCCTTGCGCTTGACGGCATCGGGGATCGGAATGCTTTCGACCACCGACCAGACCAGCGGCGAACGGTTGCCAGGCGTCGTCTCGATCAGAGACTGGCGCTCGCGCACCTCCTTTTCCGTCCAGGCCCTGCCGATCGGCACCTGGTGCAGCGAAGAGACGATGTTGGTCGCGCCCGTCTGGCGGACATCATCGAGCGTCACCGGCGCTTCCGGCCCAAACCATCTCCAACCTTGCCGCATCCTTCTTCCTTCCTTGGCTTTTCGTTTCGTGTCTGGATCTGCCGTCAGCAGAAATAATCGGGGTAGCGCGAGCGCAGCTCGTCGACATCGGGAATGACGGCGCTCAGGTGATGGATCATTGCAGCACGTGCCGCCGCCGCATCATGGGCGGCGAGCGCATCGCGGATGATGATATGTTCGTGCACCACATTGTCCATTCGCCCGAGCACCGGCAGCGTCAGCCGCCGCGCCCGATCGATCTGCACCTTTACCGTCTTCAGGATTGCCCATATGCCGGGATAACCTGATATCTGCGCGATCGCTTCGTGAAAGGCCTCGTCCTCTTCATGGAAGCCCGAGGCATTGCCGGTTGCGGCATGCGACCGCTGCCGGGCGATGATGGCGTCGAGACGGTCAATATCGGCAGCGGTGGCAGTCAGAGCAGCAGTCTCGACGGTCGTGCCTTCGAGCGCCTTGCGCACGACGACCGCTTCAGGGATCGCCGAGACCGGCACCCGCGACACGACGGTACCCGACTGCGGATAGATATCGACCAGCCCGCTTTCAGAAAGCCTCAGAAGCGCCTCGCGGACCGGTGTGCGGCTGACGCCGAAATCCTCGGCGATGCGCTTTTCCTGCAGTGACATGCCAGGCGGCATCCGAAGGGAAACGATATTGGCATGCAGGCGCTCATAAATGGCGCCCGCGGTGGTGACCCGGCGCAGCCTGCCGCCGATCTCTTGCGACGGGACGACCAAAACCTTGGTTTCTGACGCCTGCGGCATAACATACCCGGACTCTGAAGTTTGCTTGGCATACTAGTATACCAGTTACACAGCCCTGCCAAGCTATTCCCTGAGCTAATGAGTAGACACTCTTTTTGGAACTTAGATCGACCGAGTTGGTTGAAATCCGCAAGGAGACGCTCATGAAAAACCCAGCACGACGCAAGGCAAGCGAAACCAAGGCACTCGGCGCCCAGCCGGAATTGCCATCTGCCGCGGACACACGCGGACGGAAGAAGGTTCGGCAAGCCGCAAGCGAAATCGACAGGCAGAGTGGCGGATCGCCGTCAGCGACCCGCGAGGAGGAAATTCGAAAAAGGGCATATTCCCTCTGGGAGAAAGAAGGCAGGCCGGAAGGCCAGCACCGGCATCATTGGGCCCTGGCCGAGCATGAACTCGATGCACGGGGCGAAATCGGCAATACTCCCAATCTCGCAGCACTGCGGGAGGCCGGGCGCGAACATACCGATGCCTTCCTCGTCAAAACGGATCTCGAAGATGCCGATCAACACGAAGCCTCCCCCGGCACGCGCGAGCAGAGTTGAACGTCTCCCTCCAGCTCATTTCAGGAAAGGTCCCGACATGGCCGACAAACAAAACTTGAACGCCGGATTTACCGGAACACCCGCCGAGCAGCCAGAGGGGTTGACCAAAGCTGCGATATCGGCCGCCGATGGGGTGAAGCGGGAGGCCTACGCCGTCGTCTCCGGCGCAAGGGCTCACCCGCAAACCGCAACCGCCTTGGTGCTCGGCACCGGCATTCTTGCATTCGGCCTCGGCTATCTCCTCGGTCGATCATCGACCGATAATATGACACGCCGCTATTGGCGATAGCCGTTACTGCCGCGAGGTCCAAGCCGACCGTACGACCGCGACCTTCGCATCATCTCCGGCGATGCATCGCGCCCGCACTGCATCCTCGGGCGTGACGTCGAGTTCGGCGATCTCATGCGAAAATAAATGCCGCCAAACCTCCTGCCAACCTGCACCTCAAACGTGTCTACTGCTGAAGCTGGCGATATGTCGGATTGCGACATTCCATGGAAGCACCTTCGCCCATAGATCCTGTTGCTGGAATACCACGAGGCTTAAAGCCATAGATTGCGCGCAATCCCCTGCTTGACAGGCGTGATCACGATCCTTAGCGAAGCGGCATGAGCGTGGTCAGGATCGGCAAGTGAAATACCTCAGACAACTGAAGATAGCAGTGCTCTATCCCGAAAATGGGGCGGGAAGCGCACTAGATCGGAACAACCGCATTGCGGTGTTTCTGTTCGCAATCCTTCCCGGACTTTCGCCGAACTTTAACTCGTTCATTCTTCTCGGATCGATGGTGTGGGGTCTCTGCTGTCTGGCTACGGGCGGCCTGGCCTTGAACCTGTCCAAATCCGACCGGCTGGTTGCCATCGGCATCTCGATCTACCCATTGGTGATGATCGCGAGCATATTCGTCAATCCACCCTACTCCCAAGAACTGGACTGGATATTCCGGCTGCTGCCTTTCTTTTCGGTCTGGCTGTTATTGCCGCGAATGCGCCACTCCCCCGATGGCCGCCTTGTGCCGCTTTTCATCCTCGGCGCAGGTATCGGCATGATCGTTACCTTTCTTTTCAGTCTGCTGCAGATCATGTTCCTGATGGAAAGAGCGGAGGCCGGGACATCGAACGCCGCGCTGCTGGGCGTCATAGGCGTTCTCTTCGGTGGAATCGCGCTTCTCAACGTTCAATCACCCAAGAGTGTCGAGCAACGAATTGCCATACTGGGATATGCCGCCGGTCTGGGCTGCGTCCTACTATCGGGAACGCGCTCGGCCTGGCTGGTCATTCCCGTTCATATCGTCATCTTTCTCTGGTATTTTCGCAAACACAGTTTCCATCTGAGCTTGCGCAGCCTCGCCATTACCGGCTCTTTGCTGTTTGCCGGACTTATTGCCCTGGGCAGCGGCCAAATCCTTCATCGCATCGAAGCGCTGCAGCAAAACATGGCATCGCTCGAACGCAGCGACGGCGAGGTCACGTCGCTGAGTGCACGGTTTGCTCTTTACAAAGGCGCGGTATCGGCAATCAGCAAGGACCCGTTGACGGGTTATGGTCCGCAAAACCGGATGGCTTCGGTGTTGGCAGAGCTGCCCGACAGCCTAAGGCCGCAACTGACCTATTCCCATGTTCACAACGGTTTTTTGACCGCGGGGATCGACGCCGGCATTTTCGGCATTGCAGCGCTTTCGCTGATGCTCGCGACACCCGTAATCGGCGCCTGGAGAAAGGAAGCCGGGCCGGGCCGGGATCTGGCCATCGCGCTCGCTTTGCTGCTCGTCAGCAGCTACGTTATAACCGGCAGCTTCGGCATCATGTTCAATCAGAAGGCCCTGGATCCGATCTTCGCCTATCTCGTCGCTCTCATTTGCGTCGATCGCGGCAGCACGGGCTTTGCGCCCGTCGTTCGAAGCTAATTGCCTGTCGCCCGCGGAAGTGGGCGGCTATGGATGACGGCATGTATAAAAACTAAAGCGCATTGCATAAATCAGGTTTGACGCAGACGCGCTTCGTCGTCTGCGACGGCTCAGGCGGCCGTATTGGTTTCGGCGCCGGTGAAAGCTAGATCCGAGACCTCACCCGTCGACGAATAGCCCGAAACAAGCTCGGCCAATATCGCACGTGCAGCGACCATATCGTTTCGATCCAATGCCGCGTTCAGCGAGTTGAGCCTTTTCAAAAGCTCCGGCCAGAACAGGAAATCCTCACGCGCCTTCATGATCCGAGGATGTTCGGTTGTTTCCGGATTATCCCCGATCAGAAGTTCTTCATAGAGCTTCTCGCCGGGCCTGAGACCGGTCACGGAAAGCTCGATATCCCCCTCGGGGCTGTTCTCGTCGCGGACGCTCAGCCCGGACAGCTCCACCATCTTGCGGGCAAGATCGGCGATGCGAACGGGTTCTCCCATATCGAGCAGGAACACATCGCCGCCCTCGCCCATCGCGCCGGCCTGGATGACGAGCTGCGAGGCTTCCGAAATGGTCATGAAATAGCGGGTTATTTCACGATGCGTCAGCGTGACGGGGCCGCCCTCCTTGATCTGCTGCCTGAAAAGCGGCACGACGGATCCGGAGGAGCCGAGGACGTTTCCGAAGCGGACCATGGAAAAATTCGTTCGCAGTCTGTCGGTTGCCGATTCTGCGGCGAGCGCCTGCAGAACCATCTCCGCCAGTCTCTTGCTGGCGCCCATCACATTTGTCGGACGCACGGCCTTATCCGTACTGATCAGCACGAAATTCGAGACGCCGTATTTACGCGCCGCGCGCGCCGCAACAAGCGTACCCATGACGTTGTTCTTGATGCCTTCCACGGCATTGTGCTCGACAAGCGGCACATGCTTGTAGGCCGCGGCATGATAGAGCGTCTGCGGTCGCCAGCTCTGGATGATATGCTCGATGCGATCCTGATCGCGGACGGAACAGAGGATCGGAACGATCTGCAGATTTTCATGCTCGTAGAGTTCGGCGAGCTTCCGCAACTCGGCATCGATATTATAAAGCGCAAACTCGTTCTGATCGAGGAGGATCAGGCTGGAAGGCGCATTGCGCAGAATCTGGCGGCATAACTCGCCGCCGATCGAGCCGCCGGCGCCGGTGACCATCACCACCTTGTTGCGCATCGCCTTGTCGAGCAACTCCTGACGCGGCGCGACCGCTTCTCTCCCCAGCAGATCTTCGATCTCCAGCTCACGAATGTCGGAGACGGCGACACGTCCCTGAGCGAGCGCCGTGAGATCAGGCAATGTGCGAACATTCACCCTGGCTTTGCGGATATGCTCCAGGATTTCGTTGCGTCGCTGCCGGGAGGCAGATGGCAAAGCAAGAAGCACATTGTGCACGCCAAGGGTTTCGGCAAGCACCGGTAGATCCGAGGGGTCATAGATCGGCAAACCACCCATGACGCCGCCCTTGAGGCGCGGATCATCATCCAGATAACCGACGACGTTGAGTTCGGCGCTGTTCGTCAAAGCGGCAGCCAGCTGCCGCCCTGCCTTGCCCGCCCCATAGATCAGGACCTTGGCGAGCATATTCTTGTGTAGGATACGCTGGTAGGCATCGCCGAGCCAATAACGGATTCCCAGCCTCGACAGCCCGATCCCGATCAGCAGCAGGAAAGGCTGGAGAATGCCGACGGTTCTCGGGACACCAGGCACGCTGAGAGCCGTAAATATCGTCATGAAGGCGAAGCCGTAGATCGCAATCGCCTTTAAAACGGTAATGAAAGCGGCCAGATTGGCATAACGGAAGATCGCCCGATACATGCCCATGACGATGAAGATGGGAAGCGCCATGCACAGCGAAACGAAAACCGGCAACCACTGCACGCCGGTCAGCACCGTCCATTCATTCAGCCGGAAGCAATAGGCCAGCCAGATCGTCAACACACAAAAGCTGGAATCCACCAGCAATGCCAGAGCGCGTTTGGCAACCCGCGGCATCGCCAGCAAAGGGGCGACGAGCGCTTGCATCGGCACTAACAACCATCGTGAGCGCGAGGTCTCAGAGGGAGAATTTTCAGGCATCGCTCACCAGCGTCTCGCAGATCAACAGACAACCACCTTCTTGTCGCTTTCTGCAACGAGCGCAACTGAAATAATCGGAAACCAAGGTCTTCCGCACCGCTTATCTATCAGAAGTAGGTAGCCTAATGCCGTATTCCCTTGCGGCGGATTACCTTGCCCGCGGTCAGAAACAGGATGCGCATGTCGAAGCCGAATGAACGCCGCTTAAGATATTCGACGTCGAATTTCACCTTCTCCGGAACAGGCAACTCGTCGCGGCCGTTGATCTGCGCCCACCCGGTCAATCCGGGCAGAAGCTGGTCGACACCATGGGCCGTCCGCAGCTCGATCAGATCATCCTGATTGTAAAGCGCCGGCCGTGGGCCGACGAAACTCATCCTGCCCCCCAGAATGCACCAGAGTTGCGGCAGTTCGTCGAGGCTCGATTTGCGCAGAAACGAGCCGATGGGTGTCAAGAACCGATCCGGATTTTCGAGCAGATGCGTGGCGACGGTTGGCGTGTCTACCCGCATGCTGCGGAATTTCGGCATCAGGAAGACCCGATTGAAACGGCCGACACGTCTTGACCAATAGAGGATTGGTCCCGGCGAAGTGAGGCGAACACAAAGAGCGACGATAAGGATCGGAACGAACAGGATCATCGAAGCAATCACAGCCAGGAAAAAATCCACCGCCCGTTTCAAGTCCATGTTCCGCAGCTCTTCCTTGCTCACCGGCGCTTACCGCTCTTTGCGCTATCGCCTTGCCGTATCGTCAAAAAGCGTTTCGCGTCAACTGCGAGACATCGTGAATCACCCGACATATTGGCGGCCCGCTCTCGCCTGGAAGAATTAGCCATCAGACGATGCCGTCGTGCCATTGCCTGATAGCTGGACGTAGGGATGACGGGAACGGTATCGGCAATACAGGCCTGGGCCATTCACTTCCACTCGTAGGACTTAAGCGAGCGGTACGGCCGCTCCGCCACCAAGGCAGACGGATCGTCGATCGTCGACAGACGCTGCAAAGCATCCGCCTCATCATTAAACCCGATGAATACCATCAGCATCGACCGGGCTGCCGGCTGACCCTTCTTGCGATAGGAAAAATTGACTGCGCAGTGGGGGTATTGGGCGTCCACTGCGCGCGCAGATGCACTGCCGCTTCCGGCGCGCTTATCAATCCCGCCGGCCATTGCGACGAACTGACCAAGAGCGAAAAACCGGTCGATTGCGGAAAAAGCCGTGGACTGCGATATCTGATGGTTGGACGCGGTTTCAGCCGAGTGGCCGTAATAGATGCTGTCCGTCAGGCCTTTGCGCCGTTTCGTCTCATAGACGATGAGGCCGCCCGCCGCCACCAACTCCAGACGAACGTTAAAAGTCTGAAATCGTTCAGGATGCGTATCCAGTTCGGCAAACAAGGTCCTCAGGTCCGCAATGTAGTCCGCGTATAGAGCAACGTTCATGGGCCTCACCCGTGGATCTCTCGTCTTGAATTCGGGTTTCCTAACACACGCGCGTTAAACGCAACACGTGTTTCCAGGTTGGAAGCAGAGTGGTCATTGGCATATTCAGAGACAAAACCACCCGTCGCCCTCGCTCGGAGATCACCGGGCTGGACCGCGGCCGCGGCTGACAAAGGCCTGCTCGTCACGCTGCGTGGTACGACCGGTTGGATCGAGGTTGAGACCTGGATCAAGTTTGCCCGGATTGCAGAGGGTCCCCTCTCCCGCCGCGTCCGTGGCCAAGGCAAGGATGTTGGACCGGGCCGCCTCAACGACCAAGAAGTGACGCGCCTCGTCGAGAAGGTGCCGGACGCGGTATCCGCGGGCGACCTGTTCGCGCCATGCGCAACCATCTAACTGCATGATCCAAAAGCAAGAAGCCCCCAATCAGAAGTTATCTCCGCTTTCATTTCCGTCACATTTCGTTAACCATAAAAGTTGCGCTGGATCGGTCTTGAAAAGCGAACCTTCATCCTGTCTTCCCTCTGATCGGCGAATTGGCGCGGGCAAGGGCCATCAGCATCGGACCGATGGCAAATTCTCCTTTCTCGGCGCGGCGTGTCAGATCGCGCAGATAGCCGCCGGCCGAGTTGATATGGCCTGCCCTTTCGAGGACGCAGGCCATGACGGTTGCGGCATTTTCAGGCCCCATGATCTCGCAGGCCTCTTCATAGGCAGAGGGGCTGACGCCGAGCATCGAACGAACGACCACGGCCGCCCCCATCAGATCGCGCCACGTGCCGACCGACCCTTGTGGTCCATAGGCTGCAATCTCAGGGCAGGCCTGCAGCACCAGCCCCAGCGGGAAGGATTTGAGCCCACCATTGGCAGCGGAGGCAGCGTGTGCCCTGGACACATGCTCGTTCTTCCGTTCATCTTTGTGTATTTGGGCTATCGGTTCGGCCCGACCTGCCGATCGATCATCCGACCTCGCGCCCTGCTTCGTTTCGAAGCTTGGTTCAAGTTCAGAAGTGCATTGTGAGTTTGAATTCTGTATGTGCCGCTCAGTGTGTTGGGCATTGCCGCCTTGATTGCGGGTTTTAACCTGCATTTCCAACTGATTGACGATCTCTTCGCGCAACAGTTCCAATTCGTCGAGCGTGGCGGCGACCTGTTCCGCGGATGCCGACCGTGGCAGGCGCTCGACGGCATTGCGAAAATGCAAATGGATCGCACTCCAATCGCCGGCAGCCCCCTCCTCTAACGCCATCTCGATAAGTTTGGCGACGTCGCGCCGGCAAAGCGTCAGACGTTCTCTGAGCCGCTGCAGGTGCAACCGTTCCGCAACCACCTCCGCCGCCAGCCGCTCGATCTCCTCTGCGCGCGCGAGCAGCGGCGCCAGCGAGAAGCCGAATGCCTCGCGCAGCTCTCCGCCCTGCTCCTTGCGGGCGTAACGCTTGCCGTTCGGGCTATCCTTGCGGATCAGCAAGCCGGCCTCGATCAAGCTCGCCAGATGCCGGCGGATCGTCTGCTCCGCCATTCCATGCGCGCGCAGGGAGAGTTGTGCATTGGAAGGAAACACGACAAGCCCGTTGTCTTCAGAGATCTCTCCCTTGGGGTAGAAGCTCAGCAAGGCGTTCAGAATAGCGAGCGCCCGGTCAGTGACGCCGAGCAGCGGCCTCGCCTCGCACAGCGCACGATAGAGTTTCCACTTATCAATTGATTGGCCGGGCTCGATGTTTCGAGCAGCCGCTTGGCTTGCCAGCATGCCAAACGTCATCGGCCGCCGCCCGAAGGGCGTCGTCACACTTCCGCTTTCCATTGTCTTCGCCTTCTTCAAGGCAAAAGAACGCAGCTCACCAAATTCGGTGCCAAAGACTCTTGACTATGATTCGCGGAAATGTGATTCTCTGGGTGTCTAGATCAGAGAGGGCTTCCGCGACGGCAACGTTCGGGGGCCTTTTCTTTTGCTTATTGATCTCCGTTTTTCGTCGAATCCTGTGTCTTCTCGAACGCCTCGTAAAGACGATCCAGATTGCTGGCGATATAGGCTCCAAAGGCAGATGCCTTTTCCGCCTTCAGCGCAATGGTGAATTGTTTCCCGTCATCCTTGATCTTCGCCTTGACCGCGCCGTCCTTGCGCTGCCAGGCGTGAGCCGCGGGCTGAAGCGTCGCTGTCGATGATGCCGGTTGTTGCTTCCTACTGATGAAGGCAACCAGCATATCGAAGCGGGCATCGGGCTCCGCTGTCTCGAATTCCGGCGACCTGCTGAACGCGATCGCCCCCGCAGAGATGTTTTCGGTCTCGAATTTTACCGACAGATCGTGCCAGCGGTCACGGCCGGTGGTCTTTGCCGCGCCGATCGCGGTCAGGACTTCGGCCGGGATCCGCTTGGTGACGGACAACATCTTGGAAACGGTCGTCTTGTCGGCGCTGAGTGCCGACATGATCGTTTCCCTATCGAAACCCAACGAGTCGAGCTTGTCGGCGAACATTGTCCTCTCGATGAACGAGAGATCGGCGCGCGCCGAATTCTCCTGGCCCTGTGCGATCACATGGTCGCGATCGTCAAGTTTCTTGACGACGGCGCGGACAGGTCTGCCGAGTTCTTTGGCGGCCCGGGCGCGACGGTGGCCGAAAGCGATCTGATACCGTCCGTCCTTGTCAGGATGCGGGCGGACGAGGATCGGCGAATCCTGACCACGCAGGCGGATCGCCTCGACCAGTTCGCGAAACTGTTCGTCGGCATGCGCCAGCCGGTCGGTCACGAACGAATCTTCGATCAGGGCGGGGTCGAGATCGATCACGGTCTCGCCGGTTGCCAGCTTCTCCTCGATCGCTTTAGCCGCGTCCGCCTTCGCAGCGAGCGCATCGATACTGCGCGTGACGGCACCGAGCGCGCCGATTCCCTTGTAGGTGATCTGCTGTTTCTCGTCCCTCTGAAGTGGCTCGTCCGCGTTGTTTACCGCAGTAAACTTCTTGGAATCGTCCATCAGGCCCGAGAGGAGGTTCTTACGCGCCATCAGCCGGCTCCTTGCCCCTGTTTACCGTAGTAAACTTTCCGGTCATTTTCGCCCCCAGGCCTTATGAATAAGGTCGACGATCTCATTGTTGACCGCATCCATCGCCTCCATGGCGCGGTCATAGGTCGCGCGGGTGAATTGGCTCCGCTCGACCTCGTAAAGCGTTTGGTTGGTCATCGCCGCATCCGAGATCGCGACGCTGCGCAACATCGGATTGGTCAGCACATGGTTCTTGAACATCGAACGCATGAAGGCGACCATCTGCGTCTGCGGCCCGTCCTGCGGGTCGTAGCGGGTCACGAGATAACGCAGCCAGTCGAGGTTCATATCGCCGCCAGCACCTTTCAGCGTGTTCAACACTTCGCCGAGCATCTGCAGGAACTGGCACATCGACATGACATCGAGCATCTGAGGATGGACGGTGATCAGAACCGCCGTGGCGCCGCAGATGGCGCTCATCGTCAAAAAGCCGAGCTGGGGAGGGCAGTCGATGATGACGACATCGTAGTCATCGGCGACCGAAGACAGCGCCTCGTCCAGCCGCGCGAAGAAGACACGGCCATAGTCGCCGGCCTTGCCCTGAGCAAGCACGCGCGGCGTATCATGCTCGAACTCCATCAGCTCGAGATTGCCCGGCACCAGATGCAGGTTCGGGAAATTCGTCGGCCGGATGATCTCCCTCAGCGGCCGCCGCTGATCGTCATAGCGAATGGCGGCGTAGAGCGTCTCATTCTCGTTGACGTCGAATTCAGGCTGAAAGCCGTGGATGGCGGAGAGAGATGCCTGTGGGTCGAGGTCGACAGCAAGAACACGATGGCCGGTCAGGGCAAGGTGCTGGGCAAGATGCGCGGCACTGGTGGTCTTGCCGCTGCCGCCCTTGAAATTGACAACGGCTACGACCTGGAGATGTTCGCTGCCTTTACGGTGACGCATATAATGCGTTCCGGCGCGGGCATTGTGCTCCAGGAAGCTGCGCATCTCTTCCATCTGCTCGGCCGTATAAGATCGGCGGCCTGATGGCGTGACCTGGGGAAGGGCGCCTTTGCCTTCCAGCGACAGATTGCGAAGATAGCCGCTGGTCACGCCGAGAAAACGCGCCGCTTCGGCCAGCTGAAATTCCCTAAGCCCCTTTAGCGCACGCGGCGGAAACATTTCGAGCCGATGCTGCTTCAGCTTGTCGGATAGTTCCTGCGCCTGACCAATAATCAGTTGATCGACATCGGAAATTGCTTTTTCTATCTGCGGTGCCATATTCATGGAAATCTCGAAAATGCGATTTAAAAGCCCTGCGAGCTTTGAAACCGCATTTAGCGCCGATTCTGGAGGGGTGGCAAGGCAAATAGGGTTAACAAGACCCTACCGCGAGGTTGTCCAATCCTTTTCAAAGGCTTGAACATGGCGCCCGCTGGCGCTGCCGGCGCAGCCGCGGGGTGTTATAGACCGAATCGCCAGAGCAAACGCCGTATCGCTATGATAGCCGATTGGCACAAGCAGGAATCGAAATATGAATGCGTGGAGTTTTCCAGGCAAGCCTGCAACGGCTGTCAGCTGGACTGCGACCGCCGCTCAGTGCCGCGTGCCGAGCAGACTACCGTCCTGACCGCTTTCGTGGGACAGGGATACGCCGCTTCTATCGAGGTCTTGCATCAGGGCGCCAAACGCAAGGTCGAGGCAATAGGCGGAGAATTCGGCGTTCAAATCTCTGGCGTTCTCTCGGGCATAGGCAACGAGCCGGGCGAGCGATACCAGCTCCTTGAGCTCGTCGTCACTTTTCGGCGTCGTGGTTGCTTCGTTTGCATCGTGCATCTGAGAATTCTCCAGCTTCCCTTGCCGGCGCATTCCGACAGAGCAAAGACAGCTTAATCCTCTTGAACGAAAGACGCGCGTGACACAGGCGTGACAGGAATTGCCGGCTTACACTTTTCGGCGCCAGACTTCAGAAGCCGGCCCTGCGTAATGCCTCGCGATACTGTTCCTTCTGCCATTGCTCCTTGAAGGGAACGACCGAAAGCCATTTGTCGACATCGAAATCCGGATAGATCTCGCGCACCTTGCGCATATAGATACGCGCGTTTTTCATATCGCCGAGCATCGCCCAGCAGGCAGCCGAAAGCCGGTCGGCCGGTGTACGATCGTCCATGATAGAAATTTGCTCGAGCGCCTCGGCATAATGGCCAAGAGCGAAATTCGCGCCGGCCGCCGTCCATAGATAGTCGGTCGGACTCAACGGATTGAGGGAGATGGCCCGCTCGATCTTGGCCAATGCATCGGCAGGGCGCGACGCATGGACGAGCGTATCGGCATAACTTGCAATGCCGTCAGCATAATGTGGGCTGAGTTCTTCCGCGAGCCTCAGCGCCACGACGCTTTCATCGATGTCCTTGAGATAAAGTTTGGCAACGCCCAGCTCGCGAAAGCCGGCCGCAAACGACGGATCGGCAACGATCGCCCGGTTCGCGTACTCCTCCGCAAGCCCGAGCAGCTCGCTGTCGCCGCGTGCCGTCAACAGCCATTCGACAAGAAAAGTGCGCGACAATCCGCTGAGCGCAGGGGCAAAATGTGCGCTGTGCTGAAGCGCCTCGCGAAAAGCCTTCCGGGAGCGGCGTACATCGGGGAGGGCGAGCCGCTTGATGTCCCGGAGACCGAGAAGATAGCTGTGATAGGCGGCCGAATTGCCCTCGAAGGAATCGCGCATGGTCTCATGCCGGCGGACCTGCCCGGCAAGCTCTTTGGCAATCTGCCGCGCAATGTCGCGCCGGTGGCTTATCAATTCGTATTTCTCGAGGTTGAAACGCTCGGCCCAGATGACTTCATCGCTGCCGGCATAAATCAGCTGGACAAAGAGCGCAGGGCTGCCCGCACGATTGGTCAGCCTCGTGTCGAGAACATAGGAAATCGAATGGCGCAAGATCAGCTGGGCCTTGTCGGCATTATGTGCGATGCGAGCGGCCGTATGGGGTGCTACCACCGAAACAGTATTCAGCGCACAAAGGCCGATGGTCACGTCCTCGATCAGCGCCTCGGAGAGAATCGGCAAGGCACCGATGGCATCCGTCCCGCTCGGCGGCAGCAGCACCAGACGGGGGAGGGGACCGGGAACTCGAACGCCGCCATCAATGAGCGGCACCGCAACGCTCTGCGGTGGTCGACTACCGGCGAAGATCTTGCGGACCTCTCCCAGCGCCTGCACGTCAAGGCCGATATCGACTGCGCTTTCCAACTGATGCCTGCTCGTCTCGAAAAGGCGGCGCGCTTTCTCCAGCTGACCTTCGGACTCATAGGCCTCGAGAAGGATGCGACGAATATTCTCGTCATCCGGTGCCTCGCGGAAAATCCTGAGCGCCGCCTCCTTGATCAGGCTGACATCCTCTCGCGACCGGGCAGCGGGCAGCGCCGTCTTCAGCGCATCCACCAGAACTGCCATGTGCCGGTCACGCTGGCCGGCGATCCACTGCCGCGTCCTCACACTTTGGTCGGCGAGCCCAGCCAGGAAATCCTGGCGAAGGATGGCAACCAGCCGCCGCAGCCTGCCAAGTGCGTCGTCGCCGTCGGGGTCGGCAAGTTCGAAGAGATCACCTGAAAATGCATCCGACCTGACCCGCACGCCGGTCGCCGTGAAGGCCAAAAGCTCGGCACCGAGCTCGGTCTGACGCTTCTGAATGCGCGATATGGTTTTGCGCAGGTTGGCCATGATGTCAGAGTTGTCGTGGCTGTCCCACAAGAACCGCGCCAGCGCCGAGCGCGGATATTCGCTCCCGGCTCCGTCCCGCAGATCACGGTCCCGCAGATAACAAATCGCCAGCAGGCCTTTTTCCGGGAACGCCGCCGGTCGCCCGGCGGGGTCGATCAGCCGCAACTCACCAAATGATTCGAGCCTGAGCTTCATGCGGATAATGCCTGCCGATATGCCTGACTATTCTCCGAGCGGAAGGGTGATATCCGCGACCGGGGCACCCAATGTTACGCCGCTGATTTCCGCCTGTGCCATCGCCTTCACCAATGCGATGATCGTTTCCCGGATATTCCGGTCGGCGATCTTCAGAAAGGCGCGGTTGAGCACCAATCCCTCTTTCGTTTGCAGGAATTCGGCAACCGGGTCGCTATTTGCCGGCAGATCGAGCCCTTGCAACGTCAACGGCTCGGAATTTTCCTGTTCAAAGAAAAAGCTTGGCGACGTGTGAAGCACATCGGCGATTCGCTGCAGACGGCTCGCGCCGATGCGGTTGATGCCCTTCTCATATTTCTGAACCTGCTGAAAGGTCACGCCGATTTGCTCGGCAAGCCGTTCCTGGCTCATTCCGAGCAACTGCCGGCGCATTCTTATGCGCCCTCCGACATAGCCGTCTATTGCATTCGGTGTCTTGACATTCATCGCGTGTTTTCAGCCTCGATCGCATTTCAATCGACGCAGCTGTAGTATCCCCCGTCGCCGTTTTCCATGGTTGTTTTCACATCGCATACGATACATGCCATGATCGCAACCGAGTGTGGTAGGAAAACCCCCGTCCGGCAAGGGGTAAAGCAGCGCAGGATAGGCTGCAAAATGGCAAATCGAACAAAAGCCGTACCGATCCTGATGAAACTGGGCTGTTGCTGCCCCCCACCTTACGCTAAATGCACTTCAGCGACCGCCGCTCAATCATCTTCCCAGCCCCGATCGCCCGAAATCCATCGAATAAAGCGACGCGGCACGGCAACCAACCGGGCCGTCCAGGAGGAATTCCATGGCAACTGTTGCCGAGCGCGCGCCCCGTTTCGAAAAAACAACGATGTCTATCCTGATGGCGGTCAGCTTCTGTCACATGCTGAACGACATCATGCAGTCGCTGCTCGCCTCGCTCTATCCGCTGTTCAAGGCGAATTACGATCTTGATTTCGTCCAGATCGGCCTGCTGACCATGACCTTCCAGGTCACAGCGTCGCTGCTGCAGCCGCTGGTCGGCATCGTCACCGACCGCTGGCCGATGCCCTATTCGCTGCCATTCGGCATGGCGAGCACCTTTTGCGGCCTCATCCTGCTCGGCAATGCCGGCAGCTTCGCCCTGCTGCTCGTCGCCGCCAGCCTGATCGGCTTCGGCTCGGCGGTCTTTCACCCGGAATCCTCGCGCGTCGCCCGTCTTGCCTCGGGCGGCCGCCACGGTTTCGCGCAGTCCTTCTTCCAGGTCGGCGGCAATGCCGGTCAGGCGATCGGTCCGCTGCTCGCCGCCTTCATCGTGCTGCCGCTCGGCCAGCACAGCGTCTCCTGGTTTGCCGCCATCGCCATGGTCGGCATGGTCGTGCTGAGCTGGGTCGGCAACTGGTATATTGGCCATCGTCGCCAGAACGCCAGCAAGCCTGCGGTGAGCCGGACCCTGCCGCTGCCGCAGAACAGGGTGGTCTGGGCGCTGCTGATCCTCGTGCTGCTGACGGCGACGAAAAACGTCTACATGGCCAGCGTGTCGAGCTACTTCACCTTCTATGTCATCGACAGGTTTGCGCTCAGCGTCCAGCAGGCACAGCTGATGCTCTTCCTCTTCCTCGGCTCGGTCGCCGTCGGCACGTTTCTCGGCGGGCCGATCGGCGATCGCTTCGGCGCTCGTTTCGTCATCTGGTTCTCGATCCTCGGCGTCATTCCCTTCGCGCTGATCCTACCCTATGCAAACCTGTTCTGGACGGGCGTGCTCAGCGTCGCCATCGGCCTGATTTTCGCGTCGGCCTTCTCGGCAATCGTCGTCTTCGCGCAGGAACTTGTGCCCGGACGCGTCGGGCTGATTGCCGGCGTCTTCTTCGGTTTTGCATTCGGGGCAGGGGGGCTCGGTGCAGCACTGCTCGGCAGTTTCGCCGATACCCACGGCATCGACTTCGTCTACCGCATCTGCTCCTATCTGCCGCTTCTCGGTCTGCTGACGATCTTCCTGCCGCGCATCCCGAAGCCAAAGCCAGTCTGAGGCGATATCGCGCCTCGACAACGCATCGACCCGAAATATCCGCCATATTCGGGGCTCGGTGACTGATGCGCTGTCGCAAGCAGGCGACCACCCGCAGATGAGAATGTATTTTTCTCCTCATCATGATGAAGAGGGATAGGCTTCCTTTAATCCACTATTTTTATAGATAATATCTATCCAATAATCGGTCCCGGCACGATATCGGAAGGAAAATGGCATGTCTGCTTACAAACTGGTCGGCCTGGCGGGTAGCTTCAACCGTCCCTCGAAGACCTTCACGCTGGTCGAAAACATCGCCGGCCTTGCCGGTGACAAATACGGCTTCGACAACACCCTATACGATCTGACCGATGTCGGTCCGTCGCTCGGCCAGGCGCTACGCCGCGACGATCTCGACAGCCGCGCCAGGGAAGTCATCGACGATATCGTCAATGCCGATCTGCTGGTCATTGGCGCGCCGACCTACAAGGGCAGCTATCCCGGCCTGTTCAAGCACTTGATCGACCTGATCGACCCGCATGAGCTGCGCGCCAAGCCGGTCATCATCACCGCGACAGGCGGCGGCGACCGGCATGCGCTGATGGTCGAGCATCAGCTGCGCCCGCTCTTCGGCTTCTTCATGTCTCATACGCTGCCGACAGCCGTCTACGCCTCCGATCGTGACTTCACCGATTACCGCGTCTCATCCGAACCGCTTTCCAAGCGGATCGGCGAGGTCATCGGCGAGCTCGCAGCCTTCTTTCCTGCCCAAAAGCAGGCTCTTATCGCTGCCGAGTGAAAAGTACCCGCACAGACTTGAAACGTTCGGGCCATTCTTGCAAGCCATGATAATCCATAAATTTGGTGGAAATTTATCCTGCTGATATCGATGGCGGGGCAAGAGTTTTTCCAAGCCTTCCTCGACATCGGACATTCGTGCTTCGCTCCCGATGGGCGCATTTGCCATGATCTGTCTGCTCGGGGCGCTTGGCCTCATTCAGTCAGACGGGATATAACAATGATCAAGAACAACAATCTTCACGGCTTCCCCCTTTCGCGCCGCGCGGCTCTTGCCGCCGTCGCCGTTTCCGCTGCCACGCTCTTTGCTTTTGCAGCACCCGCTCCTTCCTTTGCCGCGGACAAGTCGATCAAGGTCGGCATCATGGCCGGCGAGGAGGAGGACATCTGGCGCGTGGTCACCACCGAGGCGGCCAAGAAGGGCCTCAAGATCGAAACGATCACTTTCAACGATTATACACAGCCGAACGAAGCGCTGGAGCGCGGCGAACTTGACGCCAACGCCTTCCAGCATCAGCCCTATCTCGACAACCAGATCAAGCAGCACGGCTACCACATCACGCGCGTCGGTTATACCGGCGTCTGGCCGATCGGCCTCTACACCAAGAAATACAAGTCCGTCGCCGAGATCCCGGAAGGTGCCGTCATCGGCGTGCCGAACGATCCCTCGAACGAAGGCCGGGCGCTGCGCGTTCTCCAGAACGAAGGCCTGATCAAGCTGAAGGACGGCACCGGCATTCTCGCAACGGTCGCCGACGTCACCGACAATCCGAAGAAGATCGACATCAAGGAGCTCGACGCAGGCATCGTCGGCAGGTCCATCGACGATCTGGATGCCGGTGTCGTCAACACCGACTGGGCGCTGAAGAGCGGTCTTTCTCCGGCAGAACGCATCGCGCAGGAGCCGATTGCCGACAATCCGTATCGCAATTTCATCGCCGTCAAGGACGACAACAAGGATGCAGAATGGGTCAAGACGCTCGTGTCTTCCTATCAGAACGACACCGTCAAGGCCGAGTTCGACAAGGTCTACAAGGGAACCGGTCTCAGCGCCTATTGATCCGAAACAGGGCCGGGGTTAAGGCCTGCCGAGAGGCGGTCCGGGCGTTCTTTGCCCGGGCCGCCTTCAGCATTTGTAAGGAAAAACACATGAATTCCTTTGTTTCCACCACGGCGATCGAGGCAGAGCCGCAAACGGCGACCGAAGAGGTGGTGAGGCTGACCGAGGTGAAGCGGCGGTTCGGAACCACGGCCGCCCTCGACGGCATTTCGCTGACGGTGAAGAGAGGCGAAATCCTCGGCATCATCGGCCGCAGCGGCGCCGGCAAATCGACGCTGATCCGCTGCTTGAACGGCCTGGAGCGCGCCGATAGCGGCGAGATCCTCATCGAAGGCCGAGATATCACCGGACTTTCAGAACAGGACCTGCAGCCGCTGCGCCGCCGCATCGGCATGATCTTCCAGCATTTCAATCTGCTTTCCGCCAAGACCGTCGAGGAAAACGTCGCGCTGCCGCTGAAGATCGAGGGTCTTGCAAAGAGTGAGCGCCTGAAACGGGCGCATGAGCTGCTCGAGCTCGTCGGTCTTGCCGACAGGGCGAAGGCCTATCCGGCATCGCTGTCCGGCGGCCAGAAACAACGCGTCGGCATCGCCCGGGCGCTCGCGGCACGCCCGGCCCTGCTGTTGTCCGACGAGGCGACATCGGCGCTCGATCCGGAAACGACCCGGTCGATCCTGACGCTGCTCAAGGACATCAACCGTAAGCTCGGGCTGACCATTCTGCTGATCACCCATGAGATGGAAGTGGTCCGCGGCATTGCCGATCGCGTCGCGGTCATCGATGCCGGGCGGATCGTCGAGGAGGGACAGGTCTGGTCGATCTTCGCCAACCCGCAGGCTGATATCACCGGCAGCCTGCTCGGCGGCATCCGGCCGCAGCTTCCCGAGCATATCGCCGGCCGGCTGTCGGCGACGGCGGGCAGCGAAGCGATCCTCAGCGTCGATCTCGCCGGGCCGCAGGCGCAGGGCGCGCTGTTTGCCGAACTCTCGGCGGCGCTGCCGCATTCCTTCCGCCTCGTCCATGGCGGCATCGACCACATCCAGAACCAGCCGGTGGCGCGGTTCTTCATCGCCGTTCCCGCGCGCGACCCCGCGCTTGCCGGAAAGGTCCAAAAATTCCTGACGGCCCGGTCCGCCCGGGTGGAGGTACTTGGTTATGACACCGATCATGCTTGAACTGCTTGTTCGCTCCCTTAGGGAGACGATCCTGATGACCATCGCCTCGGGAGTGATCTCGCTCGTCGCCGGCCTGCCGCTTGGCCTTGCACTGGTCGCGACGGCGCGCGGCGGCATTGCCGAAAACCTCTGGATCAACCGCGTGCTCGGCGGCGTCATCAACGGCTTCCGTTCGGTGCCCTTCATCATCCTGCTGGTGGCGCTGATCCCGCTGACGCGGCTGATCGTCGGCACCGCGCTCGGCACCTGGGCGGCCATCGTGCCGCTCGCCATCGCCGCAACGCCCTATTACGCCCGCATCGCCGAAGTATCGCTGCGCGAGGTGGACCGAGGGCTGATCGATGCCGTGCGCGCCATGGGCGGCAGCCGCTGGACGATCATCCGCGAGGTGCTGGTGCCCGAAGCGCTGCCAGGCATCGTCGCCGGTTTCACCGTCACGCTGGTGACGCTGATCGGCGCCTCGGCCATGGCGGGCGCGATCGGCGCCGGCGGTCTCGGCGATCTCGCCATCCGCTATGGCTATCAGCGTTTCGAAAACAGTGTGATGATCGCGGTGGTGGCCGTCCTCATCGTGCTCGTCTGCGGCATCCAGTGGCTTGGCGACCGGCTGGTCGCCAGACTGGACCACCGATAAATCAGCGCCGGAATTGGGCGGCGGGATGAGCGGCGGGCAACCTGCCGTTCCCGCCGCCGAAAAGCTTCTGCCGCAACGGTCCTGCAGCATAGTCCGCCTTGAAGATGCCGCGCTCCTGCAGCACCGGCACCACCAGTTCGACGAAATCGCGCAGGCTTTCCGGCGCCACTGTCCGCGCCAGATTGAAGCCGTCGATGCCACTCTCTTCGATCCATGTCGTAAGATGATCGGCGATCTGGTTGGGTGAGCCCACAATCGGCTTCATCCGGCTGCCGAGCACCATCTGGTCGATGATGTCACGCAACGTTACCGGCTTCGCCGCCTGTTTCGTAATGGCCGCAAGTGCGGATTGATTGGCGTTGGTCGAGCTCTGGTCGATGACGTCGTCCAATCCATACTTCGAAAAGTCGATACCGACGGAGGCGGAGTAATGCGCAAGCGAGGCCTCGACGCTCGCATGGCGGCGGTACTCCTCCAGCTTGTCCCGTGCTTCCTTCTCCGTCCGCCCGACGACAACAGTGATCAGGCTCAGGATCTTCAATGCGTCGGCACCGCGGCCGAATTCCTCCGCCTTCGCCCGTAGCGCATCGACGGTCGGCTTGGCCGCCTTGGGATTAGGCCCGGCGATGAAGACGCATTCGGCGTGGCGTGCGGCGAAATCCTGCCCGCGTGCCGAGGCGCCGGCCTGAAAGAGCAGGGGTGTGCGCTGCGGCGAGGGCTCGGAAAGATGGATGCCTTCCATCCGGTAATATTTGCCGTCGTGACGAACAGTGCGCACTTTGGAGGGATCGGCATAGGTGCCGCCTGCCTTGTCACGCAGTACCGCATCGTCGTCCCAGCTCCCTTCCCAGAGATTGTAGAGGATCTCGAGATATTCCTCGGCGGCGTCGTAGCGCGCATCATGTTCCGGCAGCTTGTCGAAACCCATGCTGCGGGCGGCACTGTCGAGATAGCCGGTGACGATGTTCCAGCCAATCCGTCCCTTGGTCAGGTGATCGAGCGTCGACATGCGCCGCGCCAGCAGGAAGGGTGGCTCATAGGTGGTGTTGACGGTGACGCCGAAACCCAGATGTTTCGTCACATAAGCCATCGCCGAAATCGGGATCAGCGGATCATTGACCGGGATCTGCGCGCCAGTCTCGATCACCGGCGCCGGACTGCCCCTGTAGACGTCATAGACACCGACTATATCGGCCATGAAGATGCCGTCCAGCTTGCCGCGTTCGGCGGTCTTGGCAAGCTCGGTCCAGTAGTCGAGATCGGTATAATGCGCTGAGCGGTCGCGCGGATGCGTCCACAGGCCGTGGTTGATGTGCCCGACGCAGTTCATGTCGAAGGCATAGATCTGCATGGTCTTCATGAGGCGGGTCCCAAAGCCGGCAATAGAAATCAAGGATTTGCCGCATTAATTATCCAAGAGCATGATGCCGAAAAGTGTGAGCGGTTTTCGGACGACATCATGCTCTAACTATATAATGTAGAACAGGATTCAGATTTTAGGCCGGCTCGGCCTAAAATCATCCTGTTCGGGCTCTATCGCACGAGGAGCCTGTGAAATGGTAGGGTTGGGATGAAAAAAGCCGGAGGAACCGCATGACGAAGAAGACGCTGTCGGATTGGGCGGAGCTGGCGCAAAAGGAACTGCGCACCTCGCCCGAAACGCTGACCTGGCAGACGCCGGAAGGCATTGCCGTCAAGCCGCTCTATACGGCCGAGGATCTCGACGGCGCCGGGCACCTTGGTTCGCTTCCGGGCTTTTCGCCTTTCACCCGCGGCCCGCGGGCGACGATGTATGCCGGCCGGCCCTGGACGATCCGCCAATATGCCGGCTTCTCGACGGCAGAGGAATCGAACGCCTTTTATCGCCGCAATCTGGCGGCCGGCCAGAAGGGCCTGTCGGTCGCCTTCGATCTTGCTACCCACCGCGGCTATGACAGCGATCATCCGCGCGTCGAGGGTGACGTCGGCAAGGCGGGTGTGGCAATCGACAGCGTCGAGGACATGAAGATCCTTTTTGACGGCATTCCGCTCGGCGACATGTCGGTGTCGATGACCATGAACGGCGCCGTCATCCCGATCCTCGCCTCCTTCATCGTCGCCGGTGAAGAACAGGGTGTTTCGAGATCCGACCTGTCGGGAACCATCCAGAACGATATCCTCAAGGAGTTCATGGTCCGCAACACCTATATCTATCCGCCCGAACCCTCGATGCGGATCGTTGCCGACATCATCGAATATACGGCAAGGGAGATGCCGAAGTTCAACTCGATCTCGATCTCCGGCTACCACATGCAGGAGGCCGGGGCGACTCTGGTGCAGGAGCTTGCCTTCACGCTGGCCGACGGACGCGAATATGTCAGGGCCGCGATCGCCAAGGGCCTAAACGTCGACGACTTCGCCGGAAGGCTCTCCTTCTTCTTTGCCATCGGCATGAACTTCTTCATGGAGGCGGCAAAACTCCGCGCCGCCCGGCTGCTCTGGACCCGGATCATGGAGGAGTTTCAGCCGACGAAGGCATCCTCGCTGATGCTGCGCACCCATTGCCAGACCTCCGGCGTCTCGCTGCAGGAGCAGGACCCCTATAACAACATCATCCGCACCGCCTTCGAGGCGATGTCGGCCGTGCTCGGCGGCACGCAGTCGTTGCACACCAATTCCTTCGACGAGGCGATCGCGCTGCCGACGGAATTTTCCGCCCGCATCGCCCGCAACACCCAGCTCATCCTGCAGCATGAAACCGGCGTCACCAAGGTGGTCGATCCCCTGGCAGGCTCCTATTACGTCGAGAGCCTGACGAAGGAGCTTGCCGACAAAGCATGGGCACTGATCGAGGAGGTGGAGGCGCTCGGCGGTATGACCAAGGCCGTCAATGACGGATTGCCGAAGCGGCTGATCGAGGAGGCCGCCGCGCGCCGCCAGGCCGCCGTCGACAAGGGCGAGGAGGTCATCGTCGGCGTCAATCGCTACAGGCTCGACAGCGAGCAGCCGATCGACATTCTGGAGATCGACAACAGCGCGGTGCGCATCGCGCAGATCAAACGCATCGAGGAAACGAAGCGCCGCCGCGACGGCAGTGCCGTGCACGAGTCGCTGGCCGCCCTGGCTGAGACCGCACGCGGCGGTCGCGGCAACCTGCTCGAAGCCGCGATCGAGGCAGCGCGAGCCCGGGCCACCGTCGGCGAAATATCGGACGCCATGCGCGCGGCCTTCGGCGACCATGCAGCAACGCCCGAGGTCATCACGGGCGTCTATGGCGAGGCCTATGACAACGAACCGGAACTTGCCGTCCTTAAGGAGCGCATGACGGAGGTCACGGAAGCGATGGGGCGCCGGCCGAAAATCATGGTCGCCAAGCTCGGCCAGGACGGGCACGATCGGGGCGCCAAGGTGATCGCCTCGGCCTTCGGCGATATCGGTTTCGATGTGCTCGCCGGTCCGCTGTTCCAGACGCCCGACGAGGCTGTCGAGTTGGCGCTTGCTGAAAAAGTCAATGTCGTTGGCGTCTCGTCGCTCGCGGCAGGCCACAGGACGCTGCTGCCGCAGCTGATCAACAGGCTGAGGGAAAAGGGCGGCGACGATATCATCGTCGTCTGCGGCGGCGTCATCCCGCGGCAGGACTATGAATTCCTGCACGAACACGGCGTTGCGGCCGTGTTCGGTCCGGGCACAAATGTGCTGGAGGCCGCAAACTCCGTCCTCGACCTGCTGCAGGGCAGGCGGCGGAACCAGTAAGAGGGCGTAGCGTTGTTTTCCCGCTAAACAACGCTAATGGAGAACAAAGGGGGAAAGCGTTTATGCGCCCTCATCAGATAGCCAGATCCGCAATTGGCCGACGGGCTTGAAACCCAGCTCTTTCATTTCGTCCAGCGCTTCACCGCGGTCATATCCGACAAGGGGCAAATCGGCTGAAAAGGTGATACTGGCCAATGCAAACGCATCCTGGAAGGCCTGCGGCGTATCAGCCAAACTAAAAATATTGGAGATGCCTACAACCTGCGGCGATCGATTTGCGATGCATCCCGCATCAAAGCCGTCGCCGGCCAATCGACCGTAGATATGCATGTCGGGATCGGAAAGCAGGGCAGGTGTGAAGACGTTTGCATCGGTTGGGCTACCGGACGCTTTCCAGGAACGCTCCCAGCGACCCAGCGCTGCCGCATCGCGAACGCTTACCCAACCTTGAGGCGCACTCGATGAACTTTTATGAGGCTCAGCCCAAATCCATGATGCGAAAAGCAACGACCGGAACCCTTTGTTGTTGAGATCTAGCTTGGAAAAGCCGTCTTTGATACCAGGTCGCCTTCCTAGCCGATCTGTCAGCCGATCGATTTCAATCAGCTGCTCCTCTGTTGCATCCCGGTCAAGGGTCGTCATGTTGGAATAGTATGGAGGTGCGACTGCATCACTTGTCCAAAATGCGCTGGTTCGCTGATCAGGCAATCCATGCGCACGGAATATTGCCTGATACAGGTCGGCATTGTTAGCCGCACAAAGGCGCACTTTTTCTTCATCTGAGCGTTCTTGGATACCGCTTTGTCGAGAGCTATTTGTCATAGCAAACCTGTTGATCAGAGGGGCTGGCACCAGGCCGGTACATTTCGCGACAAGCTATAGGCTCAATAACTTACAGCAATCCGCGCTTCGCCAGGTTGCGCATCAGGCCCGAAATGCCGAAGGTCCAGGGCGGGCATTCGGTGGAGAGCCGTACGGTGTTGACGAGCGCACCGAGGCCTGCCGAGGAAATCTCGACGACATCGCCGATCTTGTGGGTGAAGCCTTGCTTCGGCGCGTCGCGGTCCTGCGTCGGCGCAAACAGCGTGCCGAGGAAAAGCATGAAACCATCGGGATACTGATGATGGGCGCCGACCGTCTGCTTGACGAGGTCGGTCGGGTCGCGGCTGATCTTTGACATCGAACTCTTGCCGTGCAGCACGAAACCGTCCTGGCCTGACACCTTCAGGTCGAGTTCGGCCTTGCGTACATCATCGAGGCTGTAGCCGGCATCGAACAGGCGGATGAAAGGACCGATCGAGCAGGAGGCGTTGTTATCCTTGGCCTTGCCGAGCAGCAGCGCCGAGCGGCCCTCGACGTCGCGCAGGTTGACGTCGTTGCCGAGCGTCGCCCCCTTGATTTCGCCGCGGCTGTTGACCGCGAGCACGATTTCCGGCTCGGGATTGTTCCAGGTTGAGATCGGATGCAGGCCGACATCCGCACCCCAGCCGACCGAGGAAAGCACCGGCGCCTTGGTGAAAACCTCGGCATCCGGCCCAATGCCGACCTCGAGATATTGCGACCACATGCCCTCGTCGATCAGCGCCTGCTTGACCTTGGCAGCCTCCGGCGAACCGGCCTTGAGATTGGCGAGGCTGCCGCCGATTAGCGTGCTGACGCGCTCGCGGATCGAGGCGGCACGCTCCGGATTACCGGCGGCCTTCTCCTCGATGACGCGCTCGATCATCGACTGCGCAAAGGTAACGCCGCAGGCCTTGACTGCCTGCAGGTCGACGGGCGCAAGGAGATACGGGCGCGTTTGATCCGGAGCTCCGGTACTGTTGGCGGCGATGTCCGCCAGCGAGCCAACCGCCTTGCCATTTGCTGCACGGACGAAGGCGACGGCATCCTGCCGCTCGAGCAGGGCGCTCAGCGTCGGCGTCTCGCGCGACGTGATGTCGACCAGCATGCCCTGGCGTAACGTCACAATGCTCGGTCCCTCCGCTTCGGGATTCCAGATGCGACCGACAAAAAGACCATCCGAAGCGGCGACATCGAGAAGAGCTTGAGACATGGTGATCTTCCATCAAGGCGAGCGAGGAGAGCTCTTTTAAAAATTGCGGGGTGTTGCCGCCCTCCGACCCGGCGACGACCAAAATCGATCACATTCATGAAGGCCGGGCAAGATGCGTGGGGGAAAAAGACCTTTGTCTGATCGGCTCAAGCGGCGGGCTTCCTCGGGGAATCCAATTGCAAAAGGCCACAAAATAACTATTTAGATACAAAATTACCGTTAAATTTCAAATATTTAAATACAGGCCGCGACGATTTTGCCCTCCATCTCGCCTTGACAGGAGCCGGCTTTCGTTATCTGTTTTGCGCGACATGGAGGAGGCTGGCGTCAGCCGGCCGCACGAGAACCCCGGGAGGATATTGCAGCGATGCTAAGATTTGCCGTCGTCGGAATCGACCATGGGCATACGTTCGATCACGTGAAGGGATTGCTTGCTTCAGGCGGCGAATTCGTCGGCTATTGCCCGCAGACCTCGGTGCCGGCACTGCGCGAGGCCTTTGAGAAGACCTATCCTGACGCGCCGCAGATCGACCGGGAAAAGCTGTTCGACGATCCGTCGATCGACGTCATCTGCATTTCCGCGATCCCGCGTGACCGCGCCGGGCTTGCGATCCGCGCGATGAGATCGGGCAAGGATGTGATGACCGACAAGCCTGGCGTGACGACCTTCGCCCAGCTCGAGGACGTCAGGCGCACCGTTGCCGAGACCGGCAAGATCTTCTCGATCTGCTTTTCCGAGCGCCACTGCGTGCGCTCCGCCGTCAAGGCCGGCAAGCTCGTCGCCGAAGGCGCGATCGGCCAAGTGATCCAAACGCTCGGCGTCGGTCCACACCGGCTGCAACTGCCGACCCGGCCGGACTGGTTCTTCGATCCCGAGGCCTTCGGCGGCATCATCGTCGATATTGCTTCACACCAGGTCGACCAGTTCCTGTTCTATACCGGCTCGACCACAGGCGAGGTCATCGCAAGCTCGATCGGCAATTTCGGGATGCCTGACAAGCCCGCCTTCGAGGATTTCGGCGAGGTGCTTCTGCGCTCCGACAAGGCGGCGGGTTATGTGCGTGTCGACTGGTTCACGCCGGAGGCGCTGCCGACCTGGGGTGACGGGCGCCTGACCATCCTCGGCACCGAAGGTTACATCGAGCTGCGCAAATATATCGACATTGCCGGCCGGCCGGGCAAGGATCATCTCTTCCTGGTCAACGGCAAGGAAATGACCCATATCGATTGCAGCGGCGAAAAGCTCGATTATTTCGACGCGTTCACCGCCGACGTCGGCAACCGCACGCAGACGGCGATGACCCAGGATCACGTTTTTGAAGTCTGCCGTCTTTCGCTTGAAGCCCAGGCGAAAGCCGCTCGCATCGGCGCTCGCTGAGGAGGAAATCATGACCAGGAAATTGCGCGTCGGCGTCATCGGCGCAGGCATCGCTGCGCGGCATCTGGCCGGCTTCGGCTGGAACAAGGAGCTTTTCGAAGTCCCCGTGCTCTGCTCGCTCGACGAGGAACGCGGCAAGGGGCTGTGCGAGGATTACGGCATTGGCGAATACACGCAGGATGCGGATGCGCTGTTTGCCCGTGACGATCTCGACATCATCGACATTTCGACGCCGCCGAGCTCGCATTTCGAACTTTGCCGCAAGGGCATCGAATCCGGCAAGCACGTGATCTGCGAGAAGCCGCTCTTCGGCTCGATCGCCGAGGTCGACGAGATGGGGCGCATCCTCGATCGTTACCCCGGCAGGAAGCTGATGCCGATCTTCCAGTATCGCTACGGCTCCGGCCTGCAGAAGTTGAAGCTACTGATCGAAAGCGGCCTTGCCGGCAAGCCGTTCCTGACGACGATCGAAACCCATTGGTGGCGCGGGCCGGATTATTACGCCGTGCCGTGGCGCGGCAAATGGGCGAGCGAACTCGGCGGCGGCCTTCTCGGCCACGCCATCCACGCTCATGACATGCTGAACTATGTACATGGCCCCTGCGCCGAGGTGTTTTCCTATGGGGCGACGCTGGTCAATCCGATCGAGGTCGAGGATACGGCAGCCCTTTCGGTGAAGATGCAGAATGGCTCGCTGGCGACGCTCTCGATGACGCTGGGTTCGCGCAAGGAGATCTCGCGGTTGCGCTTCTGCTTCAACGACCTCGTCGCCGAAAGCATCATCGAACCCTATACGATGGGCCGTGACCCGTGGACTTTCGTCGCCGGGACAGAGGAACATCAGGCGCGGATCGACGAAGTGCTCGCCGCCTATGTGCCTGGCGAGGATGGCTACACCCGTCAGTTCGAGCTCTTCCACAAGGCGATCGTCGAGGACACCGACCCACCGGTGACATTGCAGGATGCCCGCAATTCGCTGGAACTGGTAACGGCCGCCTATTTCTCGCAGCGAACCGGACAACCGACGCCGATGCCGATCGCCGCCGATCATCCGCTCTATCGCTCCTGGCTGCCGGCAGGGGAATGGCGTGCTGCGGCTACCGTCTGAACTGGGAAGGGCATTCCCATGCTGAAATCCTTCGAGCATGTCGGCATGACGGTCAGCGACATGGACCGCACCGTCGATTTCTACTGTGGCCTGCTCGGACTCAGCCTGGTGCTGCGCAAGACGATGGCGAATGGCATGCAAGTAGCATTCCTCGATGCCGGCGGCGGCATGCTGGAGGTCTTTGCGCCGCCCGGCGGCGCGTCGAGAGCGGTCGACGTGCCTGAAGATACGGCCGGCGTCCGCCACCTCACCTTTCATTTCGACAGTGTCGACGAGGCCTTCGCCCGCCTTGAACAGGCGGGCGTCGAGATCAAGGAGCGGCCGCGCTTCGCCGTCCACTCCGAGATGCTGAACAAGATCGCCTTCGTTCGCGATCCCGATGGCATCATCGTCGAGCTTGCCGAACGCTCTCAGAACCGCCAGGGCTGACACAGGCGCTGCCGATCGCTTCGCTGCGGGCGGTCAGACCGTACCGCAGCAGATCGATCAGGCGCCTGACAAGTTTTGCCGCCATGCAAAGCTCTCCTCAGCTCGCCAGCTTGGCGCTGATGTAGTTGCGCCAGCCGCCAAGCGCGGTGATTTCCTCCGCACCTTTCACCGCATGGGCCTCGCAGACGAAGCCGGAGACGCTGGAACCGTCTTCGAGCGTCAGCTTACCGATGCCGAGGGGTGCCGGAATCTTCTGGACGAACCTGCCGAAAGCATCGGCCGGCAGTGCCCAGACCTCGACCTCCAGCCCCTGACCCTTGTGGCCGGGTTCGCGCAGCAGCCCTGGTTTCGCTGGCGTGGTATTGGGCAAGACGAAGAGGCGATAATCGCCGGCCGTGCGGCAGGTCTTGACCAGACGCCCGCCGGCGCCTGCCAGTTCGTGATTGAGCGGCATGCCGGTCAGATGCGCACCGACGACCGCGATTTCGATGAAACCGTCATCGCCAGGCACAACACGGCTTGCTTCGGGGATCGCCGCCTGCCGGTCGATGCCCATGCCGGAACCCGCTGCGCGGTGCAGCGCATCGGCAAGCGGCGCCAGCGCATCGTCGGTGAAAGCGGGTGCGATGACGGTGACGCCACCCGGCAAGCCGCCTTTCCCGAAGCCGGCCGGAACGGCGATTGCCGCGCAATCGAGCAGGTTGACGAAATTGGTGTAGCGGCCGAGGCGGCCGTTGAGCACGACGGGATTGGCCAGCATGTCGGCGACCGTATAGGTGGTTGGCGCGGTCGGCAGCAGCAGAACATCAGCCTTTTCCCATTCGGCCTCGGTCTTGCGGCGCAGCTCCTCCAGCCGGTAACGGCCGTTGAAGGCCTCGACCGCGGTCTTGCCCTTGGCGCCTTCGATGATCCCTCTGACCGTCGGATCGAAATCGGCGGCGTTGGTGGCGAGGAAATCCTCGACCGCCGCCAGACGTTCGGCAACCCACGGCCCGTCATAGAGAAGGGCGGCAGCCTCGCGGAACGGCGTGTAATCGAAGGGCACGATGGTCGCCCCGAGCGCTTTTGCCCGCTCGATCGCCTGATCGTAGAGCGCCTCCACCTCCGTGTCGCCGAAGAACTCCCGCTCGGCGTCGGTCAGAACGCCGATGCGCAAACCCGACACAGGCAGGTTTGCCGGTTTGGCGCGACGCGAGAAAGCATCGGCGGCATCGAAGCCTTCGGCGACCTTGCGGATCGCAACACCGTCGCCGACGGTCGCAGCAAAGATGGTGACGCAGTCGACGCTCTTGCAGGCCGGTATAGCGCCGGTATTCGGCAGGAGGCCCGGCGTCGGCTTGATGCCGACTAGATTGTTGAAGGCAGCCGGCACCCGGCCGGAGCCGGCCGTATCGGTGCCGAGCGCAAAGGCCGCAAGGCCGGAGGCCACCGTGACCGCCGATCCGGAACTCGAACCGCCTGAGATATAGGCCGCATCGAAGACCGAACGCGGCGCGCCATAGGGAGAGCGCGTGCCGTTGAGGCCGGTCGCGAACTGGTCGAGATTGGTCTTGCCGATGATGATGGCACCGGCCGCCTTCAACCGGGCAACGACGGTCGAGTCCGCCTCCGGCCGATATTCATAGGCCGGGCAGGCGGCAGTTGTCGGCAGGCCGGCGGCATCGATATTGTCTTTCACGGCAAAGGGAACGCCCCAGAGCGGCAGGCTGTTTGCCTCAGGCGCGCGTGCCATCAAGGCTTTGGCGGCAGCGCGCAGCTCCTCATCCGGCACCGGGGTGATGAAGATTGCCGGATCTTTCGCGGCGGCGCGGCGGGAGATCACCTCTTCGATGGCATCGAGCGGCGTCAGACCGGATTGATAGGCGGCGCGAAGGCTTGAGAGATCGAGGATGGTCGGCAGCATGTCAGCATTCCTCCAGAACGACGATGATATCGCCGGCTTTGACGTTTCTTCCCGGCCCGGCGCGCAGATCGCGGACGCGGCCTGCCGCATGGGCGGTGACGTTGATTTCCATCTTCATCGATTCGATGATGGCAAGTGTATCGCCAGCCGCAACCGGGGCGCCCGGCTCGACCAGCAATTTCCAGATATTGCCGGGCACGGCGCTGGCAACACCGAAGCAGCCGTCGGGAATATCCCCATCCGGGCTTTCGCCGGTGCCTTCATCGGTGACGAAGCTGTCGAGCCCGGCGTCCTTCCAGCGCTGGCGTTCGGCATCGAAGGCGGCCTGCTGCGTTGCCTTGAAACGGCCGATCGACGCCGCGTTAGCCTGCAATTCCCTCTCATAGGCGGCATAGGAGAATTCCGTCTCCTCGATCCTGATCGGATAACCGCCATGCGGGAAGGCGGCACGCGCCTCCGTCAATTCCTGATTGCTGACCGGGAAGAAACGGATCTGGTCGAAGAAATTCAGCAGCCAGGGCTTGCCCCTGGCAAAGGCCGGCGTCTCCCGCCAGGTGTTCCAGACCTGGATGGTGCGGCCGAAGAGCTGGTAGCCGCCCGGTCCTTCCATGCCGTAGATGCACATATAGGCGCCGCCGATGCCGACGGCATTTTCCGGCGTCCAGGTACGGGCGGGATTATACTTCGTCGTCACGAGGCGATGGCGTGGGTCGGTCGGGGTCGCAACCGGCGCGCCGAGATAGACGTCACCGAGACCCAGCACGAGGTAGCTTGCGTCGAAGACGATATCGCGGACGGCCTGTTCATCGGGAAGACCGTTGATGCGGCGGATGAACTCGATATTCGAGGGGCACCAGGGCGCATTCGGTCGCACGAGCTCCTGATATTTGCGCATCGCAAGCTCGGCATCCGGATCGTTCCAGGAAAGCGGCAGGTGCACGATGCGGCTCGGCACCTTGACCTCCTGCGCTGCCGGAAGCGTCGCCTCGATCTCGGAGAGCAGCCCAAGCAGGCGCCGGCGCGTCAACTGCGTGCCGTCGTAATGGATCTGCAGCGAGCGGATACCGGGGGTGAGGTCGACGACGCCAGGGAGGCGGGCCTTCACGACCGCCTGCATCAGCAGGTGCACCCGCAGCCGCAGCGCGATATCGAGCGTCATCGGCCCATATTCGACGAGCAGATTGTCGTCGCCTTGGCGGCGATAAACGACAGAAACCGGGCCATCCTCGCTGATACCGAGGATCGGCGAACCTGTTTCTTCCGAGGGCCGCCGCACCGCCGGGCCGGCGATCGGGTCTTCCGGCCGAGCCAGCGCATGAAAACGGATTCGGTCGCCGGGCTTGAACTGGCCCATCTTCCACTGCTCTTCGCGGGCGATCACCGCCGGGCAAGCGAAGCCGCCAAGGCTTGGACCATCGGGCCCGAGAATGATCGGCATATCGCCGGTGAAATCGATCGCCCCGATCGCATAGGCGTTGTCGTGCAGGTTGGAGGGGTGCAGCCCCGCCTCACCGCCGTCGCTTCGTGCCCATTGCGGGGCTGGGCCGATCAGGCGCACCCCGGTGCGGGCACTGTTGAAATGCACCTCATAAGCCGTCGAAAACAGCGTCTCGATATCGCTGTCCTGAAAGAAATCGGGAGCCCCGTGCGGGCCATAGACGACGCCGACATCCCATTCGCGCGTCAAGGCGGCTGGCTCCGTCGCCGGTCTCACCGGTTCGGCCGGTACCTGTCGGGCAAAATGCAGCACGTGCCCTGTCTTCAGTGTGCCGGTGGCGTTACCGCCGAATTGGCCAAGGCCGAAGGTCGCGCGCGAGCCGAGCACAACGGGAGCGGCTAAACCACCGGCGACGGCGAGATAGGCGCGCTGTCCCGGTCCTTCGATGGTACCGATCGACAGAACCTGACCGGCGCGGATTGTCACCGGGGCGTCATGCGGCAATTTTACGCCGTCGCATGTCATTGGCATCCGCGCGCCAGCAAGCGCGATCGTCTGGTCGGCATAAAATCGCAATGTCGGACCGGAAACGGTCAACTCCAGCGCAGCCGTCACATCGGCATTGCCGACCAGCCGATTGGCATGGCGGAAGGAGCGCTCGTCCATCGGCCCACTCGGCGGCACGCCGACATGCCAGAGGCCGAGCCGGCCCGGAAGTTCCTGGATGCTTGACTGCGCCCCGGGCGCGAGAACCTCGACGACATCGGGAACGAAGGCGAAGTCGCGTAGAGCCGTCGTTGCCACCTTGGCGCTGGCCAGCAATTCGGAAGCGGCGATCGCCCTCAGGTAAGCGAGATTGGTCTCGATGCCCGATATCGATGTTTCGGCGAGTGCCGCCTTAAGCTTCTCGATCGCCGCCGGCCGGTCTGCCGCCGCCACGATCAGCTTGGCAAGCATCGGGTCGTAGAAGGGCGTGACCTCGGTTCCCGTCTCGATCCAGCCGTCGACGCGGGTGCTTTCCGGAAAAATGACTTCGGTCAAAAGGCCGGCACTCGGGCGGAAATCGGCATGCGGCATCTCGGCATAGATCCGCATCTCGATCGCCGCACCCTTCGGCGTCAGACCCCCAGCACCCGAGAGCACATCCTCGCCGGCCGCCTGACGGATCATCCATTCGACGAGGTCGATGCCGAAGACAGCTTCCGTGACGGGATGTTCGACCTGCAGGCGGGTATTGACCTCGAGGAAATAGAATTCCTGGCGCTGGGGATCATAAATGAACTCGACAGTGCCGGCCGATTCATAGGAGACCGAGCTTCCCAAGTCGACCGCCGCCTTGTGCAGCCGCGCCCTTGTCTCCGCAGAAAGGCCAGGCGCAGGCGTCTCCTCGACGACCTTCTGGTTCCGCCGCTGCAGCGAGCAGTCGCGTTCGCCGAGCGCGATCACGCCGCCCTTGCCGTCGCCGAAGATCTGCACCTCGACATGGCGCGCTTCGGCAACGAAACGCTCGATGTAGACGCGCGCATCGCCGAAGCTGGCGCGCGCGGTCCGCTGCACGCTTTCGAAGGAAGCCTTGAGGCCGGCCGCATCGGCGCAGAGCTGCATGCCGATACCGCCGCCGCCGGCCGTGCTCTTCAGCATGACGGGATAACCGACGGTCTCGGCAGCCGAAAGCGCCTCGTCGACGCTCTGCAAGAGATCGGTGCCGGGCAGTAGCGGCACGCCGCTCGCTTTCGCCAATTCGCGCGCCGTATGCTTCAAGCCGAAGGCCGACAGATGCTCTGGGCGCGGGCCGATGAAGGCGATGCCTTCAGCGGCGAGCCGCTCGGCAAAGCCGATATTCTCCGAGAGGAAGCCGTAGCCTGGGTGCACTGCCTCAGCGCCCGTCGCCTTGCAGGCGGCAATGACGGCGTCGACATCAAGATAGCTTTCGGCAGCGGGCGCCGTGCCGAGGCGCATGGCCTCATCGGCGGTCAGTGCCGGCTTCGAGAATCGATCGACATCGGAATAGACGGCAACGGAGGCAATGCCCATCCTCTTCAATGTGCGGATGACGCGGACGGCGATTTCGCCGCGATTGGCGATAAGGACTTTGGTGAACATCGATCAGTCCTCGCCGTCCCAGATCAGCACCCGGATCGGCGTGGGATCGAAGCCGTTGCAGGGATTGTTGATCTGCGGGCAATTGGAGATGACGCAGAGCACGTCCATCTCCGCCACCAGTTCGACATAATCGCCAGGCGCGGAAATGCCGTCGACGATAGTCATCTCGCCGTTCGGCTTGATCGGCACGTTCATGAAGAAATTGATGTTCGGCACGATGTCGCGCTTGCTCATGCCGTGTTTTGTCACCTCGATCACGAAATTGTCGCGGCAGGCATGCAGGTATTTGGTTCCGTGGCCGAAACGCACCGTGTTGCTCTCGCAGGAGCAGGCGCCGGCTGATGTATCGTGGCGGCCGCAGCTATCGGCCGTCATGACCAGCATGACGTTGCCCTCGTTCGAAATGATCTTCGTGCCGGTGCCGATATAGGCGCCGCCTTGTGCCCGCATCGTATCCTGGTTGGAATAACGCTCGGCAAAGTCATCGGCGCGATAAAACAGCGTATCGATTGCCTGTTGGCCGTAGCTGTCCTCGATGCGGATGGTCTGACCCTTGCGCACGATGCCGGACCACGGCGCTTCGGCCGGGATGAAATGTTCCTGCACGGCGTTTTCGAGGCTGCGCGAAGCTGAAGTCTTGATGAAATCGGTCATCGTCATTCTCCCTCAGGCCAGCATCGAGGCGTTGTTCTCGAAGCCGCGAAGGGCTTCGGCGGTTGCTGTGCGCGAGAGATCGTCCACTGCGGGTGCGGGCGCGCGAAAGCGCGTGACGATCACCGGCTTCGGCGCATAGACCGGGTCGGGATCGAGCGGATGCGGGCAATTCGAGAAGCCGACGATCATGTCCATCTCGGCGCGCAGTTCGGCATAATCGCCGCTGTTGGAGAGTTTGCCGCGCCAGTGGAAGCCACCGTTGTCGTCGACGCGAACCGGGGCGAAGAGATTGAGAATCGCAGGAATATCGCGTCTGGTGAGACCAAGCTTGCCGGCGACGAGCACGAGATTGTCGCGAGTGTTGCGGGTCTTCACGCCAGGATATTTTGCGGCGTTCGAAGCTGCCGTCGAACCACCCATCAGGCAGTCATGGGCGCCGGAACTGTCCTCAATCAGCGAAAACATCACCCGGCCCATATCTGAGAAGATGACGCGGCCCTTGCCGAGGGCGGTCGTCCACTGAACCTTGACCGTATCGACCAGATTGAGCCGTTCGCTTGTATCAGTGGCGTTCCAGGCAACGAGCACCACAGTCGATCCGCCTTCGCCCTGATCGATGCGGAGCGCCTCGCCGCGCTTCAGCGCGGTCGACCAGTACCAGCCGCCGGGGATGGTTTCCTGATGGATGATCGCAGCCGCATCGATGCCGGGGGCGGGCAGGGGGCTCGGCGCCGGTAGGGCCTTCGGCGCGAATTCCAGCCCCTTTTTCTGATGTTCCTCGTAACGCTGCCGGTTGGCGGCGATCTCTTCGGGCGAACGTCTGACATGCATCATGGCTTTTCTCCTGACGGACTGGAAGCCGGGTCGTCCCGGCGAAGGCCCAGAGAAATGACCGGGCCGTCCCGGTCGGGGCTGAAGATGGTGGGCGCGCCGGCAAGCCTCGGCGGCCAGATCGAAATGTCCTTGGTGATCGTCGCGCCGTAGCGCTCCTTTTCCTCCGGGCGGTCACGCTTGCGCTCGAAGGCGACGACCCGCGTCGCCAGCGTGAATGCCTCGCGCATGTCGTGCGTCACCATGACGACGGTCATCTGCGTCTCGTGCCAGAGCCGCTTCATCAATGTGTGGATTTCGGCGCGGATGCCGGGGTCGAGTGCGCCGAATGGCTCATCGAGCAGCAGCACCTTCGGTTTCATGATCAGCGCCTGCGCCAGCGCAAGGCGCTGCTGCATGCCGCCTGATAGTTGCGCCGGATATTTGTCCTCGGCGCCGGAAAGGCCGACTTCGCCGATCAGCCGCCGAGCTTCGTCGACGGCATCGCGGCGGGCAGCGCCAAAAAGCTTGGCCTTGTAGCGGGACGCCGAGAGTTCGCGCCCGAGCAGCACGTTTCCGAGGACCGTCAGATGCGGGAAGACGGAGTAGCGCTGGAAGACGACGCCGCGATCCGGGCCTGGCTCCTGCGGCAGCGCTTCGCCGTCGAGCAGGATCGTGCCCCGCGTCGGCCGCTCCTGGCCGAGCAGCATGCGCAGGAACGTCGACTTGCCACAGCCGGACGGTCCGACAAGGGCCACGAAGGCGCGCGCGGCGACAATCAGCGACACATCTTCGAGGACGATCTGGTCGCCATACTCTTTCCAGACCTTTTCGATCACCAACTCGCTCATGCCTGCTTCTCCAGCTCCGACCAGGGGAAGACGGCGATGCGGATGCGATCGAGGATATAGTTCATGATCACGGCGAGCAGCGTGATCCAGACGACATAGGGAAAGATGACGTCCATCGAGAGATAGCGGCGGACGAGGAAGATGCGGTAGCCGAGACCGGAATCCGACGAGATCGCTTCTGCCGCGATCAGGAATAGCCAGGCAGGACCGAGTTGAAGCCTGAGGCAGGTGATCAGCCGCGGCAAGATCTGCGGCAGCACGACACGAAGGCCGATCTGCCAGGAGGAGCCGCCGAGCGTTTCAGCCTTGACGATCTGCTCACGCGGCAGCTCCAGCGCCTTCAGCGCAAGGTCGCGGATCATCGTTGGCGCAACGCCGATGACGATGAGCGCGATCTTCGAGGCTTCGCCGAGCCCCATGGCGATGAACAGGATCGGCAGCAGCGCCAGCGGCGGCACCATTGAGATAACGGCGACGAAAGGGGAGAGCAGCGCCCTCATATAAGGCAGCATGCCGATCAGCATGCCGATGACGAGCGCGGTGATAGTGGAGATGCCAAGGCCGGCAAACAGGCGCACCAGGCTCGCTCCGGTATCGGACCAGAGCAGGTATTCGCCGGTGCGCGGATCGGCGATGAAGGCCAGGCGATCGATCGCATCGGCAAAACCGGCAAGACCGGGCAGCAGTTTGTCGTTGGCATTTTCCGCCAGCCGCGCCGCCGAGCCGAACGTGTAGGCAACGACCAGCAGCACGAAGGGCAGCAGCGTCAAGGCAAGCTGCGCGCCCCGGCTCGGCTTCGTGTTGATCCAGCGCATAGGGAAAGCTCCGCTGATGAAGGATGGGCGGCGCAGGGAAGGCCGCGCCGCTGCTTAAAAATCGCTCAGAGCGAACCGTCAGCGGCCGCCTTCATGTAGGTCTCGGTGAACCGCAGCTTGACGTTGCCGCTATCGCCGAGGATCTTGCCGTCCGGCATTTCGATGCCAATGACGTCGGCGGACGGCGCGCCATTGCCGAGCAGGCCTTTTTCGAACAGGAAGTTGCGGACGAGATCCATTGTCTTCGGCAGGCTGCCCGAGGCAGTGAAGGCAACGGCATCGGCCGGCTTGGCAAACAGCTTGGTGGCTGCGAGTTGGGATTCGAAACCCTTGAGATCGGTGCCCGATGCCTGGCCCATCGCCTCGCGGGCGGCCTTGCCGTCGGTACTGTCTGATGTCAGCAGTGCTGCGGTTTCATACCAGATGCCGGCGAGCGCCTTGCCGAAATTCGGGTTGTCCTTCAGCACGCCTGAATTGGCGACCATCAGGTCGATGATTTCGCCCGGCACCTGCGAACTGTCGAAAACCTTCTTGGCCGTGGGATCTTCGAGGATGGTCGAGACCAGCGGATTCCACGTGACGACAGCCGTTACGTCAGCCGTCTTGTAGGCAGCGACCATGTCGGCATCGGAAGTGTTGACCACTTTGACGTCGCGCTCGGTCATCTTGATGCTTTCGAGGGCCAGCAGATAGTGCGAGACGGAGAATTCGACGAGATTGACGTTCTGGCCCTTGATGTCGGCAAGGCTCGCCTTGTCTTTCAGGATGACCGCATCATTGCCGTTCGAAAAGTCGCCGACGATCACGGCTGTGGTATCGACGCCGCCGGCGGCCGGGATCGACAGTCCGTCCATATTGGTCAGCGTCACGGCATCGAAGGCACCGGCCGTGTACTGGTTCATCGATTCGACGTAGTCGTTGAACTGGGTGACCTCGATTTTGATGCCGTATTTGTCAGCCCATTTCTTGACGATGCCGTGATCGGCCGCGTATCCCCACGGCATCCAGCCGACATAGATCGACCAGGCGACCTTGAAATCGGTCTTCTGTTCGGCTTTCGCGATGGAGCCGACGCCCAGCGCCAAGGATGCCGTCAGTGCGGTGATTGAAAGAAGCTTCGAAAAAGTCTGCATTGAAATTCCCCTTTTGCTTTTCGTCAAAAGGGATCGGCAATGACCATCGTGCCGCCAATCCCTTGGCTTACGAGGTCTCCCGGGCTTTTGTCCCGCCGTGCACCCGGCGGGATGTCTCCCCCGCCGGTGGCAGCTCTCGGACCAGCCGCGCCCTGCGACGCCGGAACCCTAGCCACCAACTCTGCAGCTATCGAAGCAAAGGGCGTGCCAAACTATAAATTGTTGAATTCATTGACGGTGAACAGGCTGTCTTTCGCCCGCAGCCTGAATAGTGCATGCACTTGCACAGTAAATGCGCACTTTCTGCCACCATCTTAAGCGCCGACGTCTTTCTGCTCAGAGGAAAGGCAAGCGGCAACAGGTAAAACGCCGAAGTGCGACACGTCCCCGATCTAGTTCCGGAAGGCGCCGGCGGGGACCGTCGTCACCAGCCGGATATCGCGGCGGAAGTCCGATGGGGACATGCCGGCGATATGGCGAAAGGATTTGTTGAACGCGCTGATCGAGCCGAAGCCGCTGTCCATCGCCACCTGCAGCACGTTGGCGCCTTCGCTCATCAGCATCGCCTGGGCGCGCGACAGCCTGAGCAGCGTCACATATTTGCTCAGCGTCATGCCGGTCGATCGCTTGAAGAGGTTCATCGCATATTTCGGATGCAGGTCGGCGGCGCGGGCAATGTCGACCGAATCGATGTCCTGCAGGAAATTGGCGGCGATGAAATCGCACATGCGTGCAACGTTGCGCGAGGAATTCGGATGCGGCTGATCGCCTTCAAGGCTGGCGACCGTCTTCGATGTCGTCATCGAATAGGGTTCGAGCGCGATACGCTCGATGCGCAGCAGCAATTCGTCGACCGCGTGCTGAGCCTTGGCGGAATCACCGGACTTGGAATAGCGGAACCAACGGGCGAAATTCTCGTTGTCGGCAGCATCGGTCGCCGAGGTCAGCAGCGTCTCGCCCTTCATCAGCCGGCTGGAAATGCTGATCGGCAGGCGCAACCGGAAGAAATAAATGAGCGGCAGATGGGCGCCGGCATAGAGCGAATCATCCGAGGATTCATCCATCTGATGCGGCTGGCCACCCCAGAAGAGGCACATTTCGCCGGCGTTCAGCCGAAATTCGTGGTCGCTCATCCGATAATGGACAGTGCCGCGCATGACGAAGTTGACCTCAACCTGCGCATGCCAGTGCGGCATAGCCATGACCAGCGGATGGTCATGAAACATCTGCAGCGCCGTCGGCGAACCCTCTATGCTGCTTGCGCCGGGCTGATAGATTGCACTCGTGCCGACCTTACTTTCCGCCAAATCCATGTTCCCTTTTTAGGAGACAGCCGCTCCCTTGCGGATAGTCTAACCGCGTTCGTGAAAAATCGGCAATTGAAAAGGGAGGATTTTCAATGCGCTTCAAACTTCTCGCTGCGACCGCAGCTGTCGCACTGCTTGCTTCCGGCTCCGCATTCGCTGAGTCGGCCAATCTGACCATCTGGAGCTGGAATGTCGCCGCATCGGCATTGAAGTCCACGCTTCCAGGCTTCAACAAACAGTTTCCCGATATCAAGATCACCGTCGAGGACCTCGGCAACAGCCAGGTCTTCGACAAGACGCTGGCTGCCTGCGCCGCCGGCGGCGACGGCCTGCCTGACATTGTCAGTATCGAAAATTTCGAGGCTGAAATCTTCTGGAGCCGTTTCCCGGATTGCTTCGCCAATCTGAAGGAGCTCGGCTACACGCCCGAGATCCAGGCGAAATTCCCTGATTTCAAGCGCACCGAGCTTGAAGTCGGCGATGTCGCCTATGCCATGCCGTGGGATTCCGGTCCTGTCGCCGTCTTCTACCGCCGCGATCTGTACGAAAAGGCCGGCGTCGATCCGAGCACGATCAGCACCTGGGACGATTTCATCGCTGCCGGCAAGAAGATTTCCGCCGCCAACCCCGGCGTCGTCATGGCGCAGGCCGACTTCAACGGCGACAGCGAATGGTTTCGCATGATCGCCAACGAACAGGGCTGCGGCTATTACTCGACCGACGGTCAGAACATCACCATCAACCAGCCGGCCTGCGTCGCCTCGCTGCAAAAGGTGAAGGAGATGAAGGATGCCGGGACGCTGACGTCGGCCAACTGGGACGAAAAGATCCAGGCCAATACCGCCGGCAAGGCCGCAAGCCAGCTGTATGGCGGCTGGTATGAGGGCACCGTGCGCTCGACCTCTCCCGATCTCAAGGGCAAGTGGGGCGTCTACAGAATGCCGAGCCTGACCGCCGATGGCCCGCATGCGGCCAATCTCGGCGGTTCGTCGCTCGCCATTTCGGCGACATCCGCGAATAAGGAAGCCGCCTGGAAATTTGTCAATTACGCCCTCGGCACGGATGAGGGTCAGATCACCATGCTGAAGGAGTTCGGTCTGGTTCCGTCGCTGCTTTCGGCTGAGAAGGATCCCTTCGTCAATGAGCCGCAGCCCTATTGGGGCGGCCAGAAGGTCTGGGCGGATATTCTGGCGACACTGCCGAAGATCGTACCGAGCCGCGGCACCGCCTTCCAGAGTGATGCGGAAGCCATTTTCAAGGCGACGCAGACGAAGTTCTTCGCTGGCGGCTATCCCGATGCGAAGGCGGCTCTCGACGACGCCGCCAAGCAGATCGCTTCGGCGACCGGCCTCCCTATCGCGCAATGAATGACGATGCCGGGCGCTTCAGGCGCCCGGCTTTCCCCCGGTTTGCAAAGCGGCCGGTCATTCATTCGTGAGGAGGAGGCTTGATGCCGTTCAGAACCCGGAGCGCCTACGCGTTCCTCGCCCCCTATCTGCTGGTCTTTGCCACCTTCTGGGTCTGGCCAATCATCAATTCGTTCCTGATTTCGTTTCAGAACACGCGAATCAATCCGTGGAAATTCAGTTTCCAGGCCAATTGGGGCCGGCTCTTCTATGACCCGGCCTTCTACAATGCTCTTTACAATACGCTGATCATCCTGCTGATTCAGGTGCCGGTGATGATCGCACTCGCGACGGTCATGGCGGTAATGCTCAATTCGCCGCTGCTGAAAGCGCGGCCGCTCTTCCGCTTCGCCTTCTTTGCGCCCGTCGTCGTCGGCGAGGTCGCCTATGCTGCCGTCTTCCGGCTGATGTTCAGCCTCGATTTCGGCATCATCAACAAGCTGATCTCGGCCGTCGGTCTCAGCCCGGTCTCCTGGTTCGACAATGCAAATGCCGCCATGGCGCTGATCATCCTTGCCGTCACATGGCGCTGGGCGGGCTACAACGCCATCATCATCCTCGCCGGCCTACAGTCGATTCCTGACGATGTCTATGAGGCGGCGACACTCGACCGGGTGAGCAAGATCCAGCAATTCTTTCATATCACCCTGCCGCTTCTGAAACCGATCATCCTCTTCTGCGTGGTTCTTTCAGTGATCGGCACCATGCAGCTCTTCACCGAGCCCTTCCTGATCACCAATCGTGGCGGTCCCGGCGGCGGCACCGAGACGCTCGGCCTGCTACTTTATCGCCAAGGCTTCACCTCGCTGAACTTCGGCTATGCCTCGGCGATCGCCTATACGATGGCTGCCCTTGCCGTGGCGATCTCGCTTCTCAATCTCTGGGTCGGGAGGGATCCGAAATGAGATCCAAATCGCAATCCCTTCTGCTGCGTCAGATCGCGCTGCATGCCGCACTGGCACCGCTTGCTCTGATCTGGCTGTTTCCGCTGTGGATGATGTTCGTCTTCTCGACGATGCCCGACAACGGCATCTTCAGCCCTGACATCGTGCTCTGGCCATCGACCAACTTCATCGAGAATTTCAAGAACCTGCAGGCCGATACCGATTTCATCGGCGCCATGGTGATCTCCGTCGGCGTCGCGCTCATCTATACGGTCCTGTCGGTACTGCTGACCTCGATGGCGGGCTGGGCGCTGGCGCGGTACCGTTTCGTCGGCCGCTCCATCGTCATCGCCATCATCCTCGGCACAATCACGCTGCCGTTTTCGGTGGTCGTCATCCCGCAGTTCATCATGGTGGCACGCGAATTCAAGCTGGCAAACACCTGGGTGGCGCTGATCGTGCCGCCGCTGTTCAATTCGCTCGGCGTGCTGTTCATGCGGCAATCCTTCTCGATGATGCCAGGCGAGCTCTTTGATGCCGCTCGGGTCGAAGGCGTCAAGGAATGGCAGATCTTCCTGCGCATCGCCCTTCCGCTGGCGCGTCCGACCATGGCGGCACTGTCGATCATCCTCTTCCTCGCCTCGTGGAACAACTACCTCTGGCCGCTGCTGATCAATTCCAAACCGGGAATGATGACGGCGCCGGTGGCATTGGGAACGCTGATCGGCCTCACCAAGGTCTCCTGGGGCGGCATCATGGCCGGCGCGGTGCTGCTGACAGCGCCGATCCTTGTCGTCTTCGTGGCTCTCCAGCGCCATTTCATCGCCGGCATCGCGGCCGGCGCAATCAAATAATCGAACAATAGGGAGGCTGCATGGCAAAGCTTTCACTCAGCAATATCGTCAAGCGCTTCGGCGGCTTCGAGATCATCCATGGCGCCGATCTGGAGGTGAAGGACGGCGAATTCGTCGTCTTCGTCGGCCCCTCCGGCTGCGGCAAGTCCACGCTGCTCAGGATGATCGCAGGTCTCGAGGACATCACCTCAGGCGAGCTTCGGATCGGCGGCAGGGTCGTCAACGACGTCGAACCGGCCGATCGCGGCATCGCCATGGTCTTCCAGTCCTATGCGCTCTATCCGCACCTCACCGTCGAGGAGAATTTGAGCTTCGGCCTGCGGATGAACGGCAACCCGAAGGCCGATACCGAGCGGCGTGTGCGCCACGTCGCCGAGATCCTGCAGATCACCGAGCTGATGAAGCGGCGGCCGAAGCAGCTTTCCGGCGGCCAGCGCCAGCGCGTCGCAATCGGCCGCGCCATCGTGCGCGAACCGGAGGTTTTCCTGTTCGACGAGCCTCTGTCGAACCTCGACGCCGAACTGCGCGTCCAGATGCGCGTCGAAATCTCCAGGCTGCACAAGCAGCTCGGCACGACGATGATCTACGTCACCCACGACCAGACCGAGGCGATGACGCTTGCAGACAGGATCGTCGTGCTGCGCGCCGGCAATATCGAACAGATCGGCGCCCCGCTCGACCTCTATGACGATCCCGCCAACCAGTTCGTCGCCGGCTTCGTCGGCTCGCCGAAGATGAATTTCCTCAAAGCCGTGGTGGTCGAAACGCAGCCGGGCGGGGCGGTGATCGCGCTGGAAAGCGATGCCAATATGCGCCTGCCGCTGCCCGTCACCGAACCCATCGAAGCCGGCACGAAGGTGACGCTCGGCATCCGTCCCGAACATTTCGTCGATGCAGGCATGGGTGACGCCGATCTCACCGTCGCCATCGACGTCGCCGAACATCTCGGCAACACCAGCTACATCTATGCCGCCATCGGCAGCGAGCAGCTGATCATCGAGCGGCCGGAATCGCGCACCGCCGGCAATCGCGAGACGCTGACCGTCGGCCTTCCTGCACGCCACACATTCCTTTTCGACGGCGTCGGCAAACGGCTTCGCTAAACCACAAATCCCAAGGCAGAAAGACGAGAGAGGTTTCCATGACTTCCGATCAACCGATCCGCTGGGGCATCATCGGCCCCGGCACCATCGCCCGCACCTTTGCAGACGGCGTCGCTCATTCGCGCACCGGCAAACTGGTGGCGATCGCCACCCGCGACCCTTCAAAGCCGGGACTGGCAGAAAACTTCCCCGGCGCCCGCATCGTCAACGGTTATGAGGCGCTGCTTTCCGACCCCGAGATTGATGCGGTCTATATCTCCGTGCCTCATACCGGTCATGCCCAATGGGCGATCAAGGCCGCGCGCGCCGGCAAGCATATCCTTGTGGAAAAGCCGATCGCGCTTTCGGCCTATGATGCCGAAGCCGTTTATTACGAGGCCAAGAAGGCCGGCGTCTTTGCCGGCGAGGCCTTCATGTACCGCGTGCATCCGCAGACGGAGAAGCTGGTCGAACTGATCAAGAGCGGTGTCATCGGCACGCTGCGCATCATTCGCTCGAGCTTCGGCTTCAATATGGGCAGCTACAGGCCGGAGCACCGGCTGTTCGCCAACGATACCGCCGGCGGCGGCATTCTCGATGTCGGCGGCTACCCGGTCTCGATGGCAAGGCTGATCGCCGGCGCCGCGGACGGCAAGGCCTTCCTCGACCCGGAGAAGGTTTCGGGCGTCGCCCATCTCGGCCAGAGCGGCGTCGATGAATGGGCCTCCGCCGTGCTCAAATTCCCGAACGAGATCATTGCCGAGGTCTCCTGCTCGATCATGGCGCAGCAGGACAATGTGCTGCGTATCATCGGCTCCGAGGGCCGGATCGAAGTCGCCGACTTCTGGTTCGCCTCCGGCCATAAGGGCGGCGTGGGCAAGATCGAGATCTTCAAGGGCGGCAGCCGAGAAACCGTCGAACTCAGGGAGGATCGCTGGCTCTATTCCTTTGAGGCAGATGCGGCGGGCGATGCCATCCGCGCCGGCAGAACCGAGTTCAGCTCTCCCGGCATGAGCTGGGCGGATTCGATCGGAAACCTGCGCGTGCTCGACCAGTGGCGCGCCTCGGTCGGCCTCGAATACGGCGTCGAGAAAGCGGCAAAGCGAACGGCCAACATTGCCGGCGGTGCTGTCACGCGCGGCAACAGCATTCCGCAGCGTGAGATACCCGGCATTTCCAAGCCGGCCTCGGTCGTGACACTCGGCTTCGAATTCTTCCCGAACTTCGCCGCCGCCTCGCTGACGCTCGACGCCTTCTACGAGGCCGGCGGCAATGCCTTCGATACGGCCTTTGTCTATGGAGCCGGCAAGACGGAAGCCATCTTCGGCGACTGGCACACGAGCCGAAAGGTCCCGCGCGAGGAGATCGTGCTGATCGGCAAGGGCGCGCATTCGCCCCTCTGCTATCCCGACATGATCGCCAAGCAGCTCGACCAGTCTCTCGACCGGCTGAAGACCGACTATGTCGACATCTACTTCATGCATCGCGACAATACCGACGTGCCCGTCGGCGAGTTCGTCGATGCCATGGATGCCGAGGTCAAGCGCGGGCGCATCCGTGGCATCTTCGGCGGATCGAACTGGACGCGGGCGCGCTTCGACGAGGCGATCGCCTATGCCGAAAAATCAGGCAAGGCGGCGCCGGCGGCTCTCTCCAACAACTTCTCGCTTGCCGAGATGCTCGATCCGATCTGGGCCGGCTGCGTCGCCGCTTCCGATGACGACTGGAAAAAGTGGCTCAACGAGAAGCAGATTCCGAACTTCGCCTGGTCGAGCCAGGGTCGCGGCTTCTTTACCGACCGCGCCGGCCGCGACAAGAGAGATGACGAGGAGATCGTCCGGGTCTGGTATTCCGAGCGCAATTTCGGACGCCGCGACCGCGCCATCGAGCTTGCCAACAAGCTTGGCCGCAATCCGATCCACATCGCGCTCGCCTATGTGATCGCCCAGCCTTTCCCGGTCATTCCGCTGATCGGGCCGCGCACCGTCGCCGAGCTGGAAGACAGCCTCTCGGCGCTCGACATCAAGCTGACACCTGATCAGGTGAAGTGGCTGGAAGGCTGAAGCAATAGAGAGGGCGCGGTTCAAACCGCGCCCTTTGCTTTTCTACTTGCGCGGCTCGGAAGCTTTCTTCCTGGCCGCATCGTCCATCAACTCGTACCACATGGCGTTGAGGACAGCGAAGGCCGCGGCCAGCGGCAGGCCGAGGATCCATGCAAAATACCACATCGTTTGGTCTCCCTCAGAGCAATTCCAGGAAAAGTGCGAAGCGGTTTTCCGTCCGGAATTGCGTAGAAACAAAAGGTTAGAGCGGTTCTCCTGAATCGCTCTAGTAAGCGTGACTGTTCTTGTCGGTGATCGACTTCTCATCGACCTTGCCCCACAGAACCTTGTAGACCCAGGCTGTGTAGGCGAAGATGATCGGCAGGAAGATCACCGTCACCACAAGCATGATGAACAGCGTCATGTGGCTGGAGGATGCATCCCAGACCGTCAGGCTCGATCGCGGATCGAGCGAGGAGGGCAGGATGAACGGGAACATCGACAGGCCGACCGTCGAGATGATGCCAAAGATCGCCACCTTGCTGAAGAGCAGCGTCATGACCTCGCGCCTTGCCCGCATGGCAATGAAGGCCAGTGCCGCGCCGACGAAGCCGAGGACGGGCGCGATGATCATCCACGAGTGGGTGGTGTAGTTGGTGAGCCACGCGCCTTTCTCCAGCGCCACGGTCTTCAGCAGCGGATTGGAGGGACCGATCGGGCTGATATCGCTGGTGATGCGATAGCCACCGACGCCGATCCACAGGAAGAGGCCGCCGAGTGCGAAAAGCACGATAACGGCAAGGGCGGCGATGCTGCCATAGCTTCTGGCACGCACCGCGACCGGGCCACTCGACTTCAACACCAGCCAGGCCGCACCATGCATCGTCAGCATGGCTAGCGAAAGCAGGCCGCAGAGCAGCGCATAGGGGTTGAGCAGGGCGAAGAACGAGCCCTCGTAGAAGATCCGCATATCGTCGGCAAAGCGGAAGGGCACGCCCTGCAGCACATTGCCGACGGCGACGCCAAAGATCAGCGACGGCACGAAACCGCCGACGAAGAGCGCCCAGTCCCAGCCGTTCCGCCAACTGGCGCTTTCCCGCTTCGAACGATATTTGAAGCCGACCGGGCGCAGGATGAGCGCGAAGAGGATCGCGAACATCGCCAGATAGAAGCCCGAGAAGGACACCGCATAAAGCGGCGGCCAGGCGGCGAAGATGGCGCCGCCGCCGAGGATCAGCCACACTTGGTTGCCCTCCCAGGTGGCGCCGATGGTGTTGATCGCCACGCGCCGTTCCGTGTCGGTCCGGGCGACGAAAGGCAGAAGGGTGCCGACGCCGAGATCGAAACCGCCTGTTGTCGCAAAGGCGATCAGCAGCACGCCGAGCAGCAGCCACCAGATGAGACGCAGGGTTTCATAGTCGATGAGTTCGTGAAGGATCATGGCAGGTCACTCCGCGGCCGAGACGAGGGTTTCGGAAATCAGAACCGCTTCCGGCTCGTCGTCCGGCTCCGGTCCTTGCTTGATTGCCTTGATCATCAGGCCCATCTCGATGACGATCAGCGTCGTGTAGAGTGCCGCAAATCCGATGATGGTCAGAAGCACGGTGCCGGCGTCAAGGCTGGAGACGGCGGCGGCCGTCGGCAACACGCCTTCGATCACCCAGGGCTGGCGGCCGAACTCGGCGACGACCCAGCCGAGTTCAATGGCAACCCAGGGCAGGGGGATCGCCAGCACGGCAATCTTCAGAAGCAACGGATATTTGTCGAGATGGCGGCGCGCCGACAGCCAGAAGAAGGTGGCGGTCAGCAGGATGAAGAAGATACCGAGGCCGACCATGATGCGGAAGGACCAGAAGAGCGTCGGCACGTGCGGGATGGTATCGCGCGCGGCCTGAACGATCTGCTCGTCGGTCGCCTGGCGAGGATCGTCGACGTAGCGTTTCAGAAGAAGAGCATAACCAAGATCATGGCCGAGATCCTCGAAGGAGCTGCGCACTTCCAGCGCAACCTGATCCTGCGCCGGTGCCGAACGGATCTGCATCAACGCGTCGTAAGCCTTGATGCCATCGCGGATGCGGGTTTCGGCCTGCTGTTCGAGCTTGTCGATGCCGGGGATTTCGGTGGTCAGCGACCGCGTGCCGATCAGGCCCATGACCCAGGGAATGTGCACGGCAAAATGCGTTTCGCGGGCTACCTGGTCGGGGAAGCCGAAGGCGGTGAAGGCGGCCGGCGCCGGTTCCGTCTTCCACATGCCCTCGATTGCCGCGAGCTTCATCTTCTGGTTCTCGGTCGCGAGATAACCGCTCTCATCGCCAAGGACGACGACCGAAAGCGCCGAAGCGAGGCCGAAGGAGGCGGCGACCGTCATCGAACGCTTGGCAAGCTCGATATGCCGGCCCTTGATTATATACCAGGCCGAGACGCCGAGCACGAAGATCGAAGCGCAGACGTAACCTGCCGATACCGTATGGACGAATTTCGCCTGGGCCACCGGGTTGAAGACCACATCGAAGAAGCTTGTGATCTCCATGCGCATCGTTTGCGGATTGAGCGCCGATCCCACCGGGTTCTGCATCCAGCCATTGGCAATCAGGATCCACAGCGCCGAGAAGTTCGAGCCCAGCGCCACCGCCCAGGTGGCGACGAGATGGCCGACCTTCGACAGCTTGTCCCAGCCGAAGAAGAACAGGCCGACAAAGGTCGCCTCGAGGAAGAATGCCATCAAGCCCTCGATCGCCAGCGGCGCACCGAAGATGTCGCCGACATAATAGCTGTAATAGCTCCAGTTCATGCCGAACTGGAATTCCATGACGATGCCGGTGGCGACGCCGATCACGAAATTGATGCCGAAGAGCGTGCCCCAGAATTTCGTCATCTGCCGCCAGATCTGGCGGCCGGTCATCACATAAACCGTTTCCATGATCGCCAGGAGCACGGACAGGCCGAGCGTCAGAGGTACGAACAGAAAGTGGTAAAGCGCCGTCAGCGCGAATTGGAAGCGCGAAAGTGCTACGATATCTAGTTCCATTGTCTTTCTCCCACGGTCCCACGGGGCCGGAGCGTTCCTCAAGCGCCGGATGGCGTGAGGGCATGCGGTTTCGCTCAATCCGGCCGAAGCCGGTCGAGTGCCTTTTCGAACGCCGCCTCTCCACGGCGCGAAACCTCTGTGATGCGGCCGCCTTCGATGACGGCGATGCGGTCTGCGATGGCAGCCTCGCGGCGGATATGGGTGGCGATGACCAATGAGCGGCCGGCCGCCATTGCCGACAGGCGGCCAAGCACATCGCGGGCGGTGGCGCCATCGAGGCCCTCTGTGGGTTCATCTAGCAGCCAGAGCGGCGTGTCCCGCAGGAAGAGCCGGGCAAGCGCCACCCGGCGCGACTGGCCGCCGGAAAGACCGAGCCCGCCTTCACCGAGCGGCGTATCGATCCCACGCGGCATGGCCTCGATATCGGCAAGCAGACCGGCAGCGGCGAGCGCGTCTCGAAGGCGGGCCTCGCTCGCATCCGGGTTGGCCAGAGCGAGATTGCCGCGCAGGCTGTCCTCGAAGAGTTCCGTCCGCTGTGTCAGCAAGGTCGCTCTTGTCGCCGCAACACGCCCCGCGCTCGCCGGCAATTCGCCGGAAAGCAGGGCGAGCAGGCTCGACTTGCCGGCGCCGCTGCCGCCGACCACGGCCAGCCGCTCGCCTGGCCGGAGCATCAGGTCGATGGTTTGGAGTGCCGGCACGGCGGAATTTTCATGGAAGGCGGAGACATCCTTCAGCGATAAAGCATATCCCGGCAACGCCGCCGCCAATGGCTCGGGTGCCCGCGCGACGGCAAGCCGCGGCGCGACCCGCTTTGCCGCAAGCAGCGTCCGCCCAAGTTCCAGGGCGCCGCGGCGCAGTGCCGCGAACGGTTCGGTCGCCGCGAAGGCAACTAGCAGGCCAAGCGCTGCCACGGGAGCGGTAATCGCCTTCGTCTCCGCAAGAGCGGCGACGGCAAGCAGCGATGCCGTCAACAGCAGGGTGGAGACCAGGCCGAAGCCAAAGGTCAGGCCGGTCTCGACGCGGTTCAACCGATCGTCGGCGCCGGCGGTGTAGTGGTCTGCCGCAGCGATGGCCTGCCTTTGCGCCGCAAGCCGTCCGGCCATCAGCAGGTCGGTCTGGCCGGCGACGAGATCGATCGTCCGCGACCGCAGCGCCTCGATGCCATGGGTGCGCCGGCGTGCATATTTGCGCGCCGCCCGGGCGGCGATCAAGGGCAGACCGAGGCCGGCACCAATGAGAAAGAGACCGGAGAACAGGCCGAACAGGGGATGCATAAACCCCAGCACCAGGCTTGCCGCGAAGGTAGCGCCGAGCGCTACCGCCCCCGGCACGAGGATCCTGAGATAGAGGCTGTCGAGCGCATCGATGTCGGCCGTCAGACGGAAGAGCAGCCGTGCCGGACGATGCAGAAGCATGCGCGCCGCGCCCGGTTCGGCGAAGCCGCGAAACAGTCTTTCGCGCAAGGCTGCGAGCACGCCGAGCGTCGCATCATGGGTCGCAAGCCTTTCCCCGTAACGCGCCGCGGTTCGGACGATGGCGAGCAGGCGGATGCCGGCCGAGGGCGCAAAGACATCGAAGGTGATGGCTGCGGCGGAAAGGGCGGCAAGCGAGGTGGCGGTGATGAACCAGCCGGACAGGCCCAGCAGGGCGATGCCCGCCGTCACCGTCGCCGCCGAAAGTGCGGCGCCGAGCAGCAGAGCGCGCCGGCGCTCAGCCAAAAACAGACGCAGGATCGGCTTGAGGTCTGCAGCAAATGTGCTCATTCGGCGGCCTCCCTGATCATGATGTCGGCGTCGATGCGGATGCTGCGCTGCATGCGCGCGGCCAGCCGCGGATCGTGGGTGGCAACGATCAACGTCCGCCCCCTCGCGAGCGAAAGCAGGCTCTCGGTCACTTCGGCGGCGGTGGCGGCATCGAGATGCGCGGTCGGCTCGTCGGCGAGGATGATCCTCAGATGCGGATTACAGGCCGCTCGCGCGATCGCCAGCCGCAACGCCTCGCCGCCGGAAAGCCCGATACCGCCTTCGCCGAGGGACCGGCCGCCATAGGCCTCGGCCGCCTTTCCGAGTCTCGCGGCATCCAGTGCGTCGGTCACATCGCCGCGCAGCACGCCGGGTCTGCCAAGCGCGATATTCCCCGTTATGGTGCCGGCAAAAATATGCGGCTTCTGACCGATCCACGCCATACCGTCCCGCAGGTTGGCGGCAGTCTCATCCGCGAGCTCGACGCCGCCGATGACGATGCGGCCGCCGGTGCAGGGTGCCAGCCCCGCCATCAGCGACAGAAGCGTCGATTTGCCGGAGCCGCTGGCACCGAGAAACGCCAGATGTTCCCCGGCAGCGATATCGAGGTTGAAACCGTCATAGATCAGCGGTTCGTCGGAGCCATAGCGAAAAGCGAGATTTTCAAGGCGGATGGCCGGCGCCTCCGTACCGGCAGCTGTCGCGGCTTCGGCCGACCCTCGGATGGGCAGGCCACCGGCGGCAAGGGCATCCAGCGCTTTCAGCGCCGCTTCGCCGGCCGCCCGGTCGTGCCAGACGGCCGAAAGCTCGCGCAATGGCTCGAAGAAGGCCGGCGCCAGCAGCAGGATGAACAATCCCTCAGTCAGGTCGAGTCGGCCTGCCCAGGTGCCGAAGCGGATTTCGCCAAGCAGGCTGAAACCGACATAGACGGCAATCATAGCCACGCCGAGTGCGGCGAAAAGCTCGAGCACGGCCGAGGAGAGAAAGGCGATCTTCAGCACCGCCATGGTTCGCAGCCGCAGCGATTCCGCCTCGCGGCGCAGTCTGAGCGCGGTGGCATCCACCGCGCCGAGCGCCCGGATCGTCGCCAGTCCGCGCAGCCGATCGAGCAGGAAGCCATTGAGGCCACCGGTCGCAACAAGTTGTTTTTCGCTGGCTGCCTGGGCGCGCCAGCCGATCAGGGCCATGAAGATCGGGATCAGCGGCGCAGCGAACAGCAAAACCAGCGCGGCGATCCAGGAAACCGGAAGGACGAAGGCAAGGATGACGAGCGGCACGAGGCTCGCCTTCATCCGCGCCGGCTGGAAACGGGCGAGATAGGGCACGATCAGTTCGGCCTGCTCGCCGATGACGCTTGCGGCTTTGCCGGACGCCGGCCGGCCGCGATCGATCGGCGACGACAGGGAAAGGGCGGCGACGGCGGCCTGCCGCCTGCGGCTGAGCTCGGCGCGCGCCACATGAAAGGCCAGGCGGCCGCCAGCCGCGTCGAGACAGCTTCTTGCCAATCCGAGGAGGAGGATGCCGAAGGCCGGCCAAAGCACGTCGTGCAATCCGCCGCCATCGGCAATGCGGCCGACCGAGATGGCGAGCAAGCCGGCCTGTGGGATCCAGATGGCGGCGGCCAGCGCCTGCAGTATCGCCGCCCTGCGCAGTCCAACAATCGCCGCGTCACTGCGAGGCGAAACGGCATCGCCGTCCAGCGACCGCGTTTCTTGTTTGTCTGTCGCGTCGAAGAAAGCATTGCCCATGGCGCTAACTCTTGCTCGCAGGATTCGGCCGGCGGCTGCGGCCGAGCGAAACGACCCGGTCCTTGGCCTCCAGAAGCTTTGTCACTTTCGCGCCCAACGAGAGTAGCGTTGCGAGCCTTTCGGTTTCAAGTTGTTTTACGTCTTCATACCAATGGGTCAGTTGCTCGATCAACGTGTGCATTTCGCTCATGCGCTGCTGCGCATGGCGTTCGGCCTCGCTGGCGGGGCGCTGCATCAGGATTTCGCGCAGAACCGACAGCGTCGGATCGACTTCACGCTTCTTTCGTTCCTCGGCAAGCGTCCGCAAGATCAGCCAGACATCATCCGGCGTCGTGAAGAAATCGCGGCGATCGTCCGGCTTGTGTTTGAGAAGGACAAGGTTCCAGGCCTGCAATTCTCGCAGGCTCATCGACACGTTGGAGCGGGAGATGCCGAGCGACTCGGCGATCTCCTCGGCGCAGAGCGGCGCCGGCGAGACGAAGAGCAGAGCGTAGATCTGGCCAACCGTGCGGTTGATTCCCCAGCGCGATCCCATTTCGCCGAAATGGAGGACGAAGGACTGGACGAGAGGCGGAAGGTTCATCGTTGTTTCCGTTGTGTCTGTGATTTCATAAATTTCTGAAATCACTATACTGACTTTCGCGCCTCGCCGACAATCGGCAAGGCGGCCCTGCGTCAATTTGGATGTCCGTTCGTTGATCGTGGGTCGGATATAGCCCGCCGCAGCATGGCTGGATTTGATTTGGATCAAGTCCGCCGCACTTTGCCGCGATGACGCAGAAAGGCCCGGTTATGGGTTACCGGGCGTTCTGATCGGAATGCGATGATAGATAGGATACCGCTTTCGCAGGCGGCTCAGATATTGTCGGCTCAGATCAAGCCGGCCAGGATACCGACGCCTGCAATGGCGGCAACACTGCCAGCCGCGCGCGTTACGAAGGCGCCCTGACGTTCACCGGCGCGGCCGATGATATAGCCGAGGGCGAGGCCGGCGGCATGCAGCAGCGCGGTCGCGACCATGAAACCAGCGGCATAGGCGGCGCCGCTCGCATCTTCCGGCATTTCGGCGCCGTGCGCATGACCATGAAAGACGGCGAAGAGGCCGATGACGCCGAGCGCTGCGGCAAGCGGCGCCTTGACATCAAGGGCAATGACGGCGCCGAGAACGACGACGGAAAGCGCAATGCCGGTCTCAACGAAGGGAAGATCAGTCCCGGCAACGCCGAGAGCGCCGCCGAGCGCCATGACCAGAACGAAGGTCGCCGGCACGAGCCAGGTGGCGCGACCGCCGAGCTGAAATGCGAAAACGCCGACCATCACCATCGCGAGGATATGATCGACGCCGGATATCGGATGGGCAAAACCATGGCTGAAGCCCGCAGCCTCGCCGGTCGCGGGATGGGCGTAGGCTACGGCTGGAAGCGCGGTGGCAGCCAAAGCAAGCAGGCCGCTCTTGAGTGCTGATTTCATGCTCATCCCTCGTAAGTTTTCGAATATCCTGCGGCCGTCGAAGACCGCCGCGATTTCAAGCTGCGCGGATCACGCTAATTCAAGGAGCCCGTTCCGTCAACGTAAATGCCATAAAATAGCAAGGCAATTCAATTGCTTATCTGATAGGCAAATGCCGTTTTCGATAGCTTCTTCCATTGCTCCAAGATCCGCCTGGAAACCTCCCGGCACAGGGGCTATCAATCATCCGGCGGAGCCAGCGCAAATCGCCCGCAATGGAGGAGACGCCCATGACGAACAACGAGCGGCCGCTGGCGATCAGCGCGCCCGAACCGCGCACGCTCGATCTGATCTTCAGCGATCAGGCGCGCGCCGAGCTGCATGCGAAATACGATATCGTCGAGGCCGACCCCGACAATATCGCCGGCCTCGGCGACCAAATCCTCGGCAAGACCCGTTACATTATCGGCCAGCCACCGCTTTCGAGGGAAACGCTCGCGAGAATGCCGGCCCTGCGCTCGATCCTTAACGTCGAGAGCAATCTTCTCAATAATATGCCTTATGAGGTGCTTTTTGAGCGCGGCATTCATGTCGTGACGACAGGCCAGGTCTTTGCCGAGCCGGTCGCCGAAATCGGTCTCGGCTTCGCACTGGCCTTGGCGCGCGGCATCGTCGATGCGGATGTCGCGTTCTGCCAGGGAGACGAACTCTGGGGCGGGGAGGGCAATGCGGATGCGCGGCTGATCGCCGGCTCCGAGATCGGCATTGTCGGCTTCGGCGATCTCGGCAAGGCGCTGCGCCGGCTGCTCTCCGGCTTCAGGGCCCGCATTAGGGTGTTCGATCCCTGGCTGCCCCGCTCGATCCTCGAGGAAAACGGCGTCGAACCCGCAAGCCTGGAGGAGGTGCTGACGAAGAGCGATTTTGTCTTCGTCGTCGCGGCCGTCACCAGTGAAAACAAGGGATTCCTCGGCGCCGATGCCTTCGCCGGCATGCGCAGGGGCGCCGCCTTCATCCTGCTCAGCCGCGCCGACGTCGTCGATTTCGAAGCGCTGATGGCAGCCGTCTCGTCCGGTCATATTGTCGCGGCAAGCGACGTCTACCCGGAAGAGCCGCTGCCGCCCGACCACCCGGTGCGGAGCCTGAAAGGCTTCATCCGCTCGGCGCATCGGGCCGGCGCGCTCGACAGCGCCTTCAAGAAGATGGGCGACATGGTGCTCGAGGACATGGACCTGATGGATCGCGGCCTGCCGCCGATGCGCTGCAAGCGGGCTGAACGCGAAACGGTTTCGCGCATGCGTTCCAAGCCTGTCGCAGTGAATTAAGCCGGCAGACGCGCGCCGCCTCAGGCGGCGCGCTGCTCGCTTCCCTGGATCGCGGCGAGCTTCCAGTCGGCGCCGGGCTTACGCACGAAGGTCCAGACCTCGATGCTTTCGCTCGGGCGGCGATCGTCGCCGGAAACGACGCGACCGCTGTCGCGTTCGACCATGGCATCGATCGAGGAGTAGCGCATGGCAAGCGTCGCATATTCCTGGCCGTCTTCGCGCCAGGCCTCGGCAATGTCGCCCTGCAGCAGCTTGACGTCAGAGACTCGGTTGCGCACGCCGTTGGTGGCGTTTTCGCCGAGTTCCTCGGCAAGATAAGACATCGCCTCAGGCGTCGTCAGCCGGCGCAACGCGGCGTAATCTTCGGCACCGTAAGCGGTCTGAATGCTGGTCAGCAATTCCTCGAACTGATCGAGATCGGCCTGAGCCAGCCCAATCTCGTCGCTCGGCCGGTGGCCGCGTGAGGACGCCCCTGAACCGGCACCCGAACCGATCGCCGGGATATGGAAGGACGAATTGTTGGCGGGCGACATGTTGTAGGACCGGCTGAAGGAGCCGCTCTGGCCGCCGGCGCCGTAGGAGGGCTGGCGGCGATTGGCGAAATAACGCATGGCGAGCATGACGGCGCCGCCGATCAGCGCGATCTGCAGCAGCATGCCGAGAAAGCCGAAGCCGCCGCCGAAACCGTGACCGAGCAGCATGCCGAGGAGGCCGCCGGCAATCAGGCCGCCGATCATCGAACGGCCGAAGCCGCCGAAGAGACCGGGGCGCTGGGCGCCGAAGGACTGCTGCGCGGTCGCTGGTGCCGTGATCTGCGGGCGCGGCGTCATCGACCGTTCGATCGGCGCGGCGGGGCCGGGCGCCGTGCTGGTGACAGGCGGAGCCTGGAAGGTGCGGGTACCGCGGCTTCCGAAACCGCTGCTGCCGGCCCGGCGCGCTTCTGCATCGTCAAGGGAAGCAAAAACGGTAGCGCCCGTCAGAGCGGCAATTGCCGCGAACTTGGCAAAACGCGAAATGGCACTCGGCATTCCTGATCTCCTGTCATGCGCAGTCACGGCATGTCGGGAGAGAATATAGGTACTCTTTCCGCCGTTTGAAGTTCTTTTGCCGCTTACTGGCAGACATCGACCCAGCTGGCGCCGGTCAGCTCGGCCAGCCGTCCGGTTTCAATGCGCACGGCCGAATTCGTCGAGCCGGCTGCCGGCACGACTTCATCGAAGCGTTTCAGCGAGATATCGCAATAGATAGGTAGCGGCGAGGGCAGGCCGAACGGGCAGACGCCGCCGACCGGATGGCTGGTGACCGCCACGACCTCCTCGGCGTCGAGCATGCGCCCCTTGGCGCCGAACGTGTCCTTGAACTTGCGATTGTCAAGCCTTGCCGTGCCGCCGGCAACGACCAGCATCATCTGCTCGCCGACACGCAGACAGATCGTCTTGGCGATCTGGGCCGGCTCGACGCCATGGGCCTCGGCAGCAAGCGCCACCGTCGAGGAGCTCTCGGCGGTTTCGATGATGTCGATATCGGGTGCGTGCGCACGCAGGAAAGCGCGGACAGATTCAAGGCTCATGGCGACATGCTAGCGCATCGGCCCAAAAATCGGAACCGCTTTTCGGAAGGGATGCGAGGATCGAAAGCGTGGAAGCCTGCTTTGCGCGTCTCGAAAGACATGCAGGTCCGCAGGAGGGCAAGCACGATTTGAAGCGCAAAATGCACTCCCGAAAACCGCCGCTTGCAAGTCTTAAAGACATCGTCATAATAATTTTGCACACGTGCTCAATTTTGTCATTCGGCCGTTACAACAAACCCCTAGAGCGGACATCGTCACGTTTTCGTGGGGTTTCGGAGCGGCCATCATCAGCAGTGCTGACCCGCCAAGAGGCTTCACACTGCTCTTCTAGGGAGACGAAGAAGATGACCATTTTGCCGACACTGAAATCCCTCACCATTGCTGCCGCCATCCTGGCCTCGAGCTCTGCAATTGCGCTTGCCAAGGACGTTCACATCAGCGTCTGGGCCGGCGGCACCGGCCCGAACGACGTCTATCGTCTCGACGCCATCGAAATCGCAGCCCAGCAGCTGCAGCGCGAAGCCGCCCTCAAGGGCGAAGACCTGAAAATTGCCGTCGAGAAGAAGCCCTATTCTGCCTGGGAAGACTTCAAGCAGGCGCTGACCCTTGCCGCCGAAGCCAAGACCGCCCCGAATATCGTCGTCAGCGGCCATGAAGACATCGCACCCTGGTCGCAGGCCGGACTGATCGTCCCGATCGAGGATTACGTCGATCTCGACTCATGGCCGCTCAGCGACATCTATGAAAACCTGTTGAAGATCGCATCCTACAACGGCACCGTCTACGGCATTCCGCAGGATGCCGAATCCCGCCCGATGTTCTTCTGGAAGCCCTACATGAAGGCGATCGGTTACAGCGATGCCGATCTGGACGCGCTGCCGCAGAGCGTCCAGGACGGCAAGTACACCATGAAGAACCTGCTCGAAGACGCCAAGAAGATGCAGGACAAGGGCCTCGTCC